>Ga0316220_1000016_pt1 | contig 288097 bp, 239 predicted proteins | sample TBH18005metaG_FD_203632 | JGI IMG/M metagenome (GOLD analysis project Ga0316220, IMG submission 203632) | Freshwater microbial communities from Trout Bog Lake, Wisconsin, USA - TBH18005 | ecosystem: Environmental > Aquatic > Freshwater > Lake > Hypolimnion/Profundal zone | place: USA... | reverse complement strand
AAACCTTTATTAAAACAATGGAAAAATAAAAATTACTGTAAAGCTAAATCGCTACTATTGTGATACACTGTAAAGCAATATCAGTATTATCCTTCCCCTGTGTAAAGTTTTTTCAGTATAAGACACTTGACGTACAAGCCTTAGATAACTCTTATATAAGCCTTATATAAGGCTTATATAAGCCTAGTATAATCATAGTTAATTTACTTCCCAAACTGTCTTCTACTGCCAATTTTGCAAGCTTTTTCAAAAACCCTAAGGGTAACCCCTTATTAAATTAAAATACTACAATTTGGAAAGGCAGCCCGCTATACCCCGGTCGAACCCCGGCTGAATCTCAGCCGAACACTTGCATTTTACTCAGGGACTTATTTTCATTTCGAGGATCGATCTTTATTGCTTCTCTGAAGCTAGTATTTTATTGAATCATTTAATTCCGCCAATATGTTAAGGAGTTATTTATCTTATATCACCACATTGATCATTTTTCCTTTTACAAAAATTATCTTTTTAGGTGCTTTGCCTTCCAGCCATTTTTGAACGGTTTCATTTGCCAGTACGATGGGCTCCACTTCCTGCTGAGAAATATTAATGTCCAATGAAAGGGTTGTGCGCAATTTACCGTTGATACTTACCGGATATTCTTTGGATGATTCAGCCACATATTTTGCTTCGAATACAGGAAAGGCAGCATCCAATACACTTGTTGTGTTACCCAATGCTTTCCACAATTCTTCTGCGATATGCGGTGCATAAGGAACCAGCATAATTAAAACAGGTTCCAATATTTCGCGTTTATTGCATTTAAGATCTGCCAGTTCATTCACACAGACCATGAATGCAGATACTGCTGTATTGAAAGAGAAACGTTCGGTATCATCCTCAATTTTCTTGATGGTCTTGTGCAATGTTTTTAATTCTTCGGCATTAGGTTTTTCTTCATTCCAAACTTTGCCCTTTAATTCGTCAAAGAATAGTCGCCACAATTTTTTTAAGAACCGATGTACGCCTTCTATACCCTTTGTATCCCATGGTTTGCTTTGTTCAACCGGGCCTAAGAACATTTCGTACATGCGGAAAGTATCTGCACCATATCTTGCCACCAGATCATCCGGATTAACCGTGTTGAATTTTGATTTAGACATTTTCTCAACTTCAGCTCCACAGATATATTTTCCATCTTCTAAGATAAATTCCGCATTAGCATATTCCCCATTTCTCCATTTCTTGAATGCCTCCATATCCAGTTCAACCCCATCAACAAAGTTTACATCTGCATGAAGTTCATTTGTTTCGTATTGACTTTTTAGTCCTGCAGATACAAATTTATTAGTGCCTTGAATTCTATACACAAACCTCGAACTACCCTGTATCATTCCCTGATTCAATAACTTTTTAAACGGTTCATCATATCCAATGAAACCTAAGTCATACAAGGCTTTCGTCCACATGCGGCTGTACAATAAATGGCCAACAGCATGTTCAGTTCCACCAATATATAAGTCAACCTGATTCCAGTAATCACTTACTTTTCTGTCACAGAATGTTGTCTCATTATGCGGATCCATATAACGTAAAAAATACCAGCTACTTCCTGCATAACCGGGCATTGTATTGGTCTCTAATTCTTTAGCCACCCATTCAGGGATATTGGCCAGCGGTCCTTCCCCTTCAGGACCGGGAGAATAAGAATCTACTTCAGGCAATAATAACGGCAATTCATTTTCACTTAAAGGATAGGCTATTCCATCTTTCCATTTTATTGGAAATGGTTCGCCCCAATAACGTTGTCTGCTAAATGCAGCATCACGCATCCTGTAATTTATTTTTTTCTTCCCGATGCCCAATGTTTCGATCTGCTTTACTACTATGTCGATCGCATCTTTCATCACAATACCATTCAGGAAATCGCTATCAGTAAGCTTTGCATCTTTGGTATCATTGGCTTCTTCGCCATTAAAATGATCGCCAATGATATTGGTGATGGGAATATTAAAATGTTTCGCGAATTTAAAATCACGCTCATCGCCGCAAGGCACAGCCATGATGGCACCTGTTCCGTAACCTGCCAATACATATTCTGAGATCCAGACAGGTATTGGTTTTGCGTTGAAGGGATTGATCGCATAAGCCCCTGTAAAACATCCTGTGATCTTTTTCTCAGCCATCCGTTCTCTTTCACTGCGACTGTTTACATAGTCGATATATTTTTCAACTTCTGCTTTTTGTTCGGCTTTTGTGATCAGTTTCACTAATTCATGCTCAGGGGATACAACCATGAAATCAACACCGAAGATGGTATCGGGACGTGTAGTATAAACTATAAGCTTAGAACTGTGAGCTTTAGGCTTTGAGCCTTCCTGCTCATGGCTCGCAGTTCTAACCTCAAAGCTTATTTCTGCTCCTGTAGATTTGCCGATCCAGTTGGTCTGCATTTCTTTCATCGCATCGCTGAAGTCCACTGTCTGCAAGCCCTGCAGCAAACGATCGGCATACTCTGTTATTCTCAAATACCATTGACGCAATTTCATTTTCACTACCGGATGACCACCGCGTTCACTTACACCATTCACTACTTCATCATTTGCCAACACAGTTCCCAATGCTTCGCACCAGTTCACTTCTCCATAACCGCAATAAGCCAAACGATAATGCATCAGCACTTCCTGCTGGTATTCGTCCGTAAAACTTTTCCAGAGGTCTTTTTCAAATTCAATACTCGCATCACCCGGACAAGGAAAATTAATATTGCCTTCAGTTTCAAAAATGGTAATTAATGAATCAATGCTTTCTGCTTTCTGTGTCTGTCGATTAAAATAAGAATTAAACAATTGCAAAAAGATCCACTGTGTCCATTTGTAATATTTGGGATCACAGGTTTTTACTTCTCTGTCCCAGTCGAAACAAAAACCGATCTTATCTAACTGAGCCCTGAAATTATTGATATTATTTTCTGTAGAGATGGCAGGATGAATGCCATGCTCAATTGCATATTGTTCGGCGGGTAATCCAAATGCATCATAACCCATGGGATGCAAAACATTAAACCCTTTCAATCTTTTAAACCGAGCAAAAATATCACTGGCAATATAACCCAGTGGATGTCCCACATGTAAACCTGCACCGCTCGGATATGGAAACATATCCAGCACATAATATTTAGGTTTAACGCTGTTGTTCGAAACCTTGTAAGCATTCGATCCTTTCCAATTCGCTTGCCATTTCTTCTCTATTTCCCTGAAATTGTATTCCATATTATTATTTACGATTCTCGATTTATGATTTGTTTACCAGCTTTTGTTTTTCATAGAATTGCCTGTTGTCTCACACTCTTTCACTGAAAGAATTGCTTACTTGTACTTGTTAAGCTGTGAGCAGCGTGTCATTAGCTTCGAGCAAAAACCCATGGCTCTCAGCGAAAAGCTCATGGCTTTCTTCCGTACAAAATAATTCTAACAAAATTTTTATCTGTAATATTTTACCTTGCTATACTTTGACGGCTGAAGAAATCGTTAGAGTGGTTGCAAATGTACGTGATTAGCTACATTTGCATTGTTCACAACTGATACTATTTACTATGGCAAAAGAAGGAGCATCCTCACTGAAAAGAAGCAAGCCCAATTATATTTACAGCATTATCGGGGTATCGCTGGTATTATTGATCATGGGTATCATGGGCTGGATATTCCTGAACTTTGAACGTGCGGGACAGGTCTTTAAAGAAGACATCAAGCTCCAGGCATTTTTGCGTACGGCCAATAAGGACACGATCGGCCAGATTCAGCAATATATTGCGCATCAGCCTTATGCCAAAGATGTTCAATATGTAAATAAGGAAAGCGCCAAACAAATATGGAATAAAGATAATAATGAAGACTGGGCAAAGATCTTAGACGCTAATCCGCTACCTGAAAGTATCGACTTTTTTGCCAAAGCGGCATATGTGAACAGGGACAGCCTGAATAAAATATCTGCCGATATCATGAAAGTATACGGCAATCAGATCACCGAATTGAAATATCCGAGCGACCTGGTCAATAATGTGAACGATAAGGCTTCCAAATTCGGGTTGGCATTTTTGGTAGTAGCCGTTATTCTCTGCCTGATCGTGATGTTCAGTATCGACAATACGATCCGTTTGGCTATGTTCAGCAACCGTTTCCTGATCAAGACCATGCAGATGGTGGGCGCAACCAGGGGCTTTATCACGAAGCCGATGGACCTAAAAGCGGTGATCAACGGCCTGATCAGTGCAGGAATCTCCATTGTATTGCTGTTTATCATGATCACCTGGTTGGAAAATCAGGTTCCTCAACTGAAACTGATACATGATGTTACTTTAAATCTGATACTATTTGGCGGTATGATCGTTGTGGGAGTGGGCATTTCGGTGATCAGCACCCATCGCAGCGTAAGGAAATATCTGAAGATGAAACTGGATGATCTGTATTAAACAATGGACGATTGACCGTGGACGGTAGACCAGACCAAAACAACTTTAAGATATTTTTCTATTCACCATTCACTATTGACTATTCACTTTCCTTATATTGCAGTCCTCAAAATTTGAATCATGAGCGATAAAAATCAAAAACAAGCAGATCCTTTATTCGGTAAAGAAAATTATATGTGGATGGCCATCGGTGGGGTGATCATCGCTTTGGGCATGTTCTTAATGAGCGGAGGAAAGAATCAGGACCCTAAAGTATTTGATTATAATGTGGTGTATAGTACAACAAGGGTTACCGTTGCTCCCATACTGATCATTCTGGGTTTGTTGGTGGAAGTATATGCGATCTTCAAGAAATCTAAAACAACAGAATAATATCATTTTACTATTCAACAAATTAATAGCGGTGTTTTTCACCGCTTTTTTTGTTTCTTTATCATTCAAACCATTAACTGAAATTTATGGATACTTTACAATCAATCATCATCGCCATTGTAGAAGGGATAACAGAATTTTTACCCGTTTCCTCTACCGGACACATGATCATCACTAGCTCTCTGATGGGAATAGAGAAAGATAATTTTGTAAAATTATTCGAGATCGCCATTCAGTTAGGCGCCATACTTTCAGTTGTTGTTTTGTACTGGAAGAAATTCTTTGACTTTTCAAAATGGCAGTTTTATATCAAGCTGCTCATTTCCGTTATACCTGCATTGATACTGGGGAAATTACTATCAGAAAAGATTGACGGATTACTTGAAAGTCCAACCACTGTTGCCATCAGCCTATTAGTGGGAGGTATCATTCTTTTATTCGTTGATAAATTGTTCACGCAGCACACTATTACAGAAGAAAAAGACATCACTTATACAAATGGTTTTATCATAGGTATCTGGCAATGTCTGGCGATGATACCCGGTGTAAGCCGAAGTGCAGCAAGTATCATTGGTGGTATGCAGCAAAAATTGACCAGAAGTGCAGCAGCTGAATTTTCGTTTTTCTTAGCAGTACCAACCATGGCAGCGGCAACAGGTTATAAATTATTAAAAACATTCACCACACATCCTGAAATATTAAAAGACAAACACAATTTAATGCTGTTAGGTTTAGGCAATGTAGTTGCATTCTTAGTTGCTTTACTAGCTGTTAAATTCTTTATCGGTTATTTACAAAAACATGGTTTCAAAATATTTGGCTGGTACAGAATCGCAGTTGGTATCATCGTCTTGATCTTATTACAACAGGGGATCATTAAATAATTTATGCACGATGTTGAATGTTAAATAATAAATTAGTGTTTGTATTGTTTACATTCAACATTTAGAATTCATCATTCAACATTTATTATGCTAACTGCTCCCAAGAAAGTCATCAATGCATGGGCTATGTACGATTGGGCCAATAGTGCCTATTCATTAATCATTACATCTGCCATTTTCCCTGCTTATTATACAGCCATTGCTCCGGCACAGGTACAATTCATCGGCAGGACTTTCGAAAGGGCTTCTTTGGCCTCTTATGCCATTTCATTTTCATTTTTGATCATTGCATTCTTATCACCCATACTTTCTTCCATTGCCGATTACAAAGGCAATAAGAAATCGTTCATGAAATTCTTCTGCTACCTGGGTTCTGCCGCATGTTGTAGTTTGGTCTTTCTTACTAAAGAGAATATTGGCTGGGGCATTGTTGCTTCCATTGTCGCTTCTATCGGTTATTGCGGCAGTATTGTATTTTACAATGCCTATCTTCCCGAGATCGCTGCCGAAGAAGACCAGGATGATGTTAGTGCCAAAGGTTTTGCACTGGGTTATATCGGTAGTGTATTATTGATGATTGTTTGTCTGGCATTTATTATGGGCAATGATAAACTGAATTTGGGATGGGGGGCATGGCCAGTAAGAATTTCCTTTTTATCTGTAGGTATTTGGTGGGCCGGTTTTGCCCAGATCACTTTTTCCAGATTACCTGCATCAAAGCCATCGGAACAGGATCTGCAGCATAATATTTTGACCAACGGATTTCATGAACTTAAAAAAGTATGGAATCAATTGCAGCATTATCCAAGACTTTCAAGGTTCCTCCGCAGTTTTTTCTTTTACAATATGGGTGTTCAGACCGTGATGTATCTCGCCACTTATTTTGCGTCGGATGAATTGAAGATGGAATCATCACAACTTATCATCACGGTTCTCATTATACAACTCGTTGCCATTGCAGGTGCCACATTATTTGCAAAGCTCTCCGACAGAGTGGGCAATATCATTACGCTTGGTGTGTTGATCTCGATCTGGATCGGTATATGCTTTTTTGCATCCAGGGTGAATACCGTAAATGAATTTTTTATGGTAGCATTTTGTGTAGGAATGGTGATGGGTGGTATTCAATCCATGAGCAGATCCACCTATTCAAAACTATTACCCGAAACAAAAGACACTGCATCCTATTTCAGCTTTTTCGATGTGTGTGATAAGATGGGAACAGTGATCGGAACTTTGGCATTTGGTTCGGTGGGAGAGTTCTTAGGGGGCATGAGAAATTCGGTATTAACATTGATGGTGTTTTTTATTATCGGCCTGGTGCTTCTTTTATTTGTTGATATGAAAAAAGATAAAATTGTTGCAGTATGAAACTCTACAGCATAGAAACCGAATATTTCAAATTGGATGGAGGTGCCATGTTTGGTGTTGTACCGAAAAGCATCTGGAATAAATTAAATCCTGCTGATGAAAATAACTTATGCAACTGGGCCATGCGTTGCCTGTTGATTGAAGACGGCAATCAATTAATTCTAATTGATAACGGTGTGGGCAATAAACAGGATGCCAAATTTTTCGGGCATTATTATTTGAATGGTGAACACACACTTGATTCTTCATTAAAAAAAGCAGGTTTCAGTAAAGACGATATCACTGATGTGATCCTTACGCATCTTCATTTTGATCATTGCGGCGGAAGTATTGACAGGGTTGCCGGCAAATTGGTTCCTGCATTTAAAAATGCAAGTTACTGGAGCAATGAAAGGCATTGGGAATGGGCAACGAAACCGAATGACAGAGAGAGGGCTTCATTCTTAAAAGAAAATATTTTGCCTATAAAAGAAAGCGGGCAATTAAAAATGGTGAAAAGTGAATGGTCAAAAGTTAATAGTGAAAAGTTAGAAGAAGCTATATCGGAAATTTTACCTGAAATTTCATTTCGTTTTGTGAATGGTCATACCGATGCCATGATGCTGCCGCAAATTAAATACAAAGACAAAACGATCGTCTACATGGCAGACCTCTTGCCCTCTGTTCATCATATTCCAATGCCTTATGTAATGGGCTACGATATGTTTCCCTTAACAACAATGAACGAAAAAAAGTCTTTCCTTAAAGAAGCAATAGAGAAAGATTATATTTTATTCTTTGAACACGATCCGGTGAATGAATGCTGTAATCTGTATCAAACAGAAAGAGGCATCAGGCAAAAAGAAACTTTCAAGTTAGAGGATATTGGATGATCAGCGCATACTGATCATAGAGCTTAAAGGATAGCGCAGGTTCTTATATTGCATCATATCTACTTTTACAGTACCCACGGTGATCGGGCTCTCTATACGCAAAGGAATATGATTCGCATCATCACTTACCCATACCGTCATTTTCTCTCCCCCTGAAAATATGGTTCCTTTCACTAATAAAGGAGCGATCTTAATGGCATGGAATCTTCCGTATTTGGTCTTTATTTCTTCTTTACCGATATAACGTATGTATAAATTATACACCTGATTGTCTAGAAACATATTAAAGGGAATTCTATCGTCGGCCTTTAATTTATTGAAGTCAATATTTCGTGCATAATAGATCGAACTGATCACATCCTGCACGCAATCGGGTACTTTAAAATTGCCTTTATCTGTAGTGGCAATATTGTTTTGTTGATTAAAAGTTACGTTCTCTAAAGTTTTATATCCTCCTTCATCTACATTACGAATGAATTTCAACGGCTGCAGATTCACGGTATCAAAATACGTTTCATACTTGTCACGTACTTTAAAGATCCAGTCGTAATTAGGATTTGAGCTGCCAGTACCTACCACATGATAGACTGTTTTATTGTTCAGTTTTTCCAGTGAGGCCGTAAAGTTGGCTGAGCCGGCATTTACATAAATACCGATAACAGAATAGAAGATAGTAAACGAAATATATTCACCATCCTGAAATGAAAAATTACGAACACCGCAAAAATCATCCCCTGCAGAAAGGCGAATACAGATAGAAAATAGTATGATGAATAAAATGCTTTTTTTCACGAAGGTTATTTCTTGAATAATCTTACCCCTAAAATAAACAAACTTCCAGCCAGTGCAGGAATTACCTTGTTAATTAACCAAATACCAGTTGCAGTAAATAAAATGCCTACCGTATTTGTGCAAACCAATCCGATCAACTGTATGCTCAACTCACCTCTTAACCCTAACTCAGCTAAAGTAATGGTGGGCACTATTGCCAGCACCAAAAACATCACACAAACCAGCCATGCCAATGAAAACCAATCAGCATTCACTTTAAATACCTGTAACAATAATAAGTATTGTGCAACAAATACAGCATATCTGATGAAGGAAAGGCTCAAAATTCTTGTTAATTCTTTCCAGTGTATATGCTCCACTTCCTGAATATAAAATGAATATTTAGAAACAAGTGGTATCCTTTCAAACATCCTGGTAATCCATGATAAACTAAAGTAGAGCATGATAAATAAAATGTTTGCTATCAACAAACCCCACATCAACGCATCCAGCCAAAAAACCGATAACCCTTTGAATTCATGATCATTACTCAATAAAAATATCCGCATATACAATAAGCCGATCAAACCCATTACAAAGGTTACGATCACCTGACTGAAGCTCCCCACAATGCTGATGGCAATAGCTCTAAGCCTGTTCCCTTCATTGAGATACACGATCCTTCCTACATATTCACCCACACCGTTCACAGTGTTCAATGCGAATGCCTGCCCCGAAAAAATAGCACGGAATGCTCGAATAAAGGATATTTTTTGAATACTGTTCACCAATAACTGCCACTTTTTGGCTTCCAATCCCCAGTTCACAAACATCAATACAATGACCAAACTAAATTTCCACCAATCTGTTGCAGAGAAATTCTGCGACATATTAGTCCAGGTATGCGGCAGGTTTTTCTGCTGTTCTATCTGATGATAAATAGAAAGTAGGAGCCAGATAAATAAAACCGGGCCAACAATATAATTGAGAAATATTTTAAAGTGCTTTGACAAGCTGGATTGTTTTGATGCACAAAGAAAGGTTGAAATAACAAGATAAAAAACATGTGGCAGGAATAAACTATTTTCACAATGATGAAACAGCCGCATATTATAATGGGTATCGATCCGGGCACACAAGTAATGGGCTATGCTTTGTTAAAAGTAGAAGGAAATAATACACAGGTTTTATTGATGGATGTGCTGAAACTTACAGCACACAAGGATATTTATCAGCGACTAGAGAAAATACATACCAAGGTTTGTGACTTGATCCAACTTTATCATCCTTCCACATTTGCCATTGAAGCCCCATTTTTCGGGAAGAATGTACAAAGCATGCTCAAGTTGGGAAGAGCACAAGGCGTTGCTATTGCAGCAGCCATGCAGGCAGGATTGGGGGTTACGGAATATTCTCCCAAAAAAGTAAAACAATCTATTACAGGAAATGGCAATGCAGATAAAGAACAGGTTTGGAAAATGCTGCAGCAAATCCTGCAAATCGAAAAGAAACCACAATACTTTGATGCCACGGATGCCTTAGCTGTGGCATTATGCCATCACTATCAAACATCTTCTCCCTTGGCGAAAGCTTCCAAAGGATTTAAAGGCTGGGAGGATTTTATTGCAAAAAACGAAGCGAGAGTGAGGAAGAAGTAATAAAGGCACAAGAAACAAGTTTCAAGAATCAAGACACAAGGTACAAGAATCAAAGTTCAAGATCCAAGTTATATATCTTGGCTTGCTTGCCCCTTGAACCTTGTGTCTTATTATAAGTTTCCTATTATTTTTTCCTGCACATCCTTTAATTCTTCTGCAGTTATTTTTATCTTTTTAGAAAGGGCATTCATATCGCTCATACTGTTCATCGGCAATAAATGAATATGTACATGAGGCACTTCAAAACCAATGGTGATGATATTTACCCGATCATATCCAAATGCTTTTTGAATGGCTTGGGCAATAGGCTGCGAAAAAGTAAGGATACCATCTAAATAATCAGCAGGGAGATCGAATAATTTATCTACTTCAATTTTTGGTACTACTAAAGTATGGCCCAATGCAGATGGAAAAATGTCCAGAAAAGCAAAGAACTTATCATTTTCTGCTATTTTATAAGAAGGGATCTCTCCGGCAATGATCTTTGAGAAGATGGTCATAAAAAAAATTTAGTACTGCAAAATAATAATAATCTTATTGTTTCGTTTATGATAAAACTCACTGCCATGAGAACAAAAACCCTAGACCTGAAAGTAATATTGTACGGCTTAGGTCTTATTTATTTTATAGTAATGCTCAGTTCCTGCCAAAGCGGCTTTTATAAATCTGTCATTACTTCCAAACAAATACAACAAGTGAAAAACCCGAGAATAGTATAGAACCCTTTGTTTTACAAAGGGTTCTATAACGTAAAAGCTTTACAAGTAATATTGTAAAGCTTTTACGCAAATTCGTTGACTGCGTATTTTAGATTGAAATTCCTTCTACTTTAAACTTAATGATCCCGGTTGGCGCCTGTACTTCAGCCACTTCTCCTATTGCCTTACCCAATAATCCTTTCCCAATTGGTGAAGATGCAGAGATCTTTCCCGCTTTCAGGTCGGCTTCTTTTTCACCCACTATCTGATAGGTAATGGTCTTTTTTGTGCCCAGATTGGTGATGGTAACCTTTGTCAATACTGCCACTTTGCTGGTATCAATAGAATTAGGATCAACAATTTTAGCCGTTGAAATAATGCCTTCCAGCTGTTTGATCCTGGCTTCGAGCATTCCCTGTGCTTCTTTGGCAGCATCATATTCTGCATTTTCTTTCAGATCGCCTTTTTCTCTTGCTTCAGCAATAGCTCTGGAAGCAGCCGGGCGGTCAATGCCCTTCATGCGCTGCAATTCTTCCCGCATTTTTTCAAACGTCTCTTTAGTTACGTATTCACTCATGATCTTTGGTTTAAAAGAGATAAAAAAAATACAACGCCACATCTCGTGCGGCGTTGCAGTAAGTACAAATATATAAATTTTAAAATTGAAAACAAAGTTTTTGACCCATCTTTTGGATAGGAATCACACTACTGTTGCATCGTTCCAAACAAGCCCTTTCGACACATTTGGCATTCTGCTTTTCCTTAGCAATTGACTAAACTCAGATCCCCAATTTTCCTAACAACACTTTTGCCATTTTGTAAAAAGCTTCATGACTGTAACCGGCAATATGCGGTGTTACAATCACATTCGGCATTGACAGCAACTGGTTTAATTGTTGTTTTTCAGGCCCCGTATAAGAAGATAATTTCTCATTCTCCAACACATCTATCCCCGCTGCTTTAATCTTTCTATTGAGCAATGCACGAACCAAAGCCTCTGTATCTGTTACTTTCCCCCTACACATATTTAAAAAATAAGGCTGCCTTTCCAAGGCATTAAAAAATCCATCATTCGCATAATGAAAAGTTTCATCCGTTAACGGTACATGCAAACTGATCACATCTGAATAACGGGCAATCTGCTCGGGTTGTGCTTCCCTGATAAATCCTTTGGCAAAACCCTCTTTGTATTTATCGTATGCCAAAATTGTAACATCAAATGAAGATAAGATCTTTGCAAAGGCACTTCCTGTATTACCGAATCCAATGATGCCAACTGTTTTACCGCTTAATTCATCGCCCTTATTATTGTCGCGGTCCCATTTTCCTTCTCTCAGTTCCTGTTGACTACTTGAGATCTTATGCATTAAACTCAGCAGCAATCCCAAAGAGTGTTCTGCCACTGCATTTCGATTTCCTTCCGGGCTATTGATACATAGTATGCCTTTGCTTTCGGCATACAGCATATCGATTTGATCCATCCCGCTTCCCAACCTTCCGATCCATTTTAATTGTTGGGCACAATCGATCATTTCTTTGTCAATGGTAACTCTTGTTGTTGCCACCAAGCCTTCTGCATCTTTTATAGCTTCTTTTAACTGTTCATGTTTGATAGCAGGTTCATACAAAACATTATAACCATTACTCTGTAAGGTTTCTATCAAATACTCATGTGTCTTTCCTGTGATAATTATTTTTCTCATCTCATTCTGAATGTTAATGCTGCAAAATCATGTATACTCAGTTGCTCTGCACGTTTATTAAAAATTTCATCTTTCATTACCTCGTCATCAAACAAACTTTTGGTAGCATTTCTTAAGGTTTTTCTTCTTTGATTAAATGAAGCTTTTACCAGTTGAACAAATATCTTTTTAGTTTTTACTTCCAATTCTTCTTTTTTTCTTCTCAAGCGTATCATTCCACTCATAACTTTTGGCGGCGGGGTAAAAGAAGTTGGTGGCACATCAAACAAATATTCCACTTCGTAAAAAGCCTGTATCAACACACTGATGATCCCGTATGTTTTATTGCCCGGTTTTGAGGCTACCCTTTCAGCCACTTCTTTTTGAAACATGCCGATCATGATGGGCACCTGATCTTTCCAGTCCAATACTTTAAAAAGGATCTGTGATGAGATATTGTAGGGGAAATTACCCACCACTGTAAATGCATTTTCAAAAGGCGCATCCATATCCAGAACACTTTGATGAATGATCTTTCCGCGAATGGATGGATAGGTCGTTTCCAGATAAGTCACTTTTTCCGCATCTAGTTCCACCGCTTTAAAATCGATTCCCTTCAACTGCAATAAATACTTGGTCAAAGCACCCCCACCGGGGCCCACTTCCAGTAATTGATGAATGGCATCCTGTTCCAATGCAGCAACAATTTGTTTGCAAATATTTTCATCTTTCAGAAAATGCTGACCGAGTGATTTCTTGAGTGTATACTGCATCGGCTCAAAAGTAACAAAATCAAAGCCTGCATCTCATGCTTTGTTCTTATTTTTGAAGGATATAATCATTAAGAATGAGCAACGAATTGCAAAAGCCTGTTATTGGTTTTACCTGCGGCGACCTGAATGGTATCGGCATAGAACTGATCATTAAAGCATTGACCGACCATCGGATCCTTGAAATGTGCATTCCGGTTGTATTTGCGAGCAACAAGAGCATTAATTTCTATCGCAAAAGTTTACCCGATATCAATTTTGCTTATAATAGCACCAAAGAATTCAGCAAACTCAGCCACAAACAGATCAATGTATTTAATTGCTGGGAAGAAGAAGTAGCTATCAATCCCGGTATTTTAAATGAGATCGGAGGCAAATACGCATTGCTTTCCCTGCAACAGGCCGTAAAGGCCCTGAAAGATAAAAACATTGACGCGTTGGTTACAGCGCCCATCCATAAAAAAAATATTCAATCACCCGAATTTGATTATAGTGGACATACTCCTTATTTAAAGGCAGAATTTGGCGTACCCGATGTAGTGATGCTCATGGTGGCAGATAATATGCGGATAGGTTTGGTAACGGAACATGTTCCTGTTAGTGAGATAGTAAAACATATCACCAAAGAAAATATAGTCAGTAAGCTAAAGATCCTCAACAGCAGCCTGCAAAAAGATTTCGGTATCGATAAACCCCGAATTGCAGTACTTGGATTAAATCCGCATGCAGGTGATGAAGGCTTGATCGGCAATGAAGAAGAAACGATCATTAAACCTGCGATCAAAGAAGCTAAACAAACACACAACATCTTAGTATTTGGCGCATATAGTGCTGATGCTTTTTTTGCAAGAGGGCAATATGAAAAGTTTGATGCAGTGCTAGCCATGTATCATGATCAGGGATTAATTCCTTTTAAATCATTGGCAATTGGCGAAGGTGTGAATTATACTGCGGGCTTAAATGCAGTTCGTACCAGCCCCGATCATGGTGTTGCATTCGATATTGCGGGAAAGGGAAAAGCAGACCCTACTTCTTTTTTAGTAGCCACATTTGAAGCAATAGATATTATCCGCAGGAAATCAGGATATGCTGCAGCAAGAATAAACCCACTTAAGAAAATGAGTGCCAGATTATTTGCGAATACTGTTGACGAAAGAATTGAAGAATCAGAAAATTAATATCCTATCATGTTCACTATCGCTAATGAAATCCTTACTGTGGATCTGAATCCACAAGGCGGAGAAATTCTAAGAATCTATAACAAACAAACGAGGTTAGATTATTTATGGAACGGCGATCCTGCTTATTGGCCCAAGACCAGTCCGGTACTGTTCCCTATCATTGGCGGATTAAAAGATACTACCTATTGGCACAAAGGTCAAAGCTATCAAATGGGGCGCCATGGATTTGGCAGAGAAAGTGTGTATGAAGTAACAGAACAAACAGCAAGCAATATCACATTCACATTGGTTGCCAATGCTGAAACATTAAAAGTATACCCTTTTCAATTCAGGTTCTCTGTTAAACATGAATTGAATGATACTAAGCTAAGCATTACTTATATAGTTGAAAACACCGGAAACGAGAATTTATTATTTTCCGTTGGCGCACACCCTGCATTTAAAGTTCCACTAGTTGAAGGCACAGCTTTTTCTGATTATTATCTATTGTTCAATGAAACAGAGAACGCAGGCAAATGGCCGCTTTCAAAAGACGGTCTGATCGAAAAAGAATCTATTCCATTCCTCAGGAATACCAATAAACTTCCACTGACCAAAGAGTTATTCTACAAAGATGCCCTGGTCTTTAAAAAGCTTGCATCCAATAGTATCTCTATTGTGAGCAATCAAACAAAACACGGATTGAAAACGGTGTTTGATGGTTTCCCTTATATGGGGATATGGAATTTTAAAGATGCTGATTTCGTTTGTATCGAACCCTGGTGCGGAATAGCAGATAATGTTGATACCACCCAACAGCTCTCAGATAAGGAAGGAATTAATTCATTAGCGATCGGCAAGACTTTCATGAGAACATGGAGTGTTGAAGTGTTTTAATTGTTTACCACAAGTATTTTGGTGTAATTCCCCGTAGAGGATATATCTTAATAGCTACATATTTCTCAAAACTGCTAAGCTCCGTAGGAGCGAAATATTAAATTGATTTACGCTAGCTGTCTTTCACAAATATCATTTAAACACTGCAATATCAATTCCTTTGTTGATGATGTATGAACTGTAGGTGATCTCTACTTTTCCTTTACGGCCTCTTAATTTATCTGCTTCAGTAGGTTTATCACCGTCTTCAAATTCGAGGGTAATTCCTTTAGGCATTTTATAATCTTTGGTATTAAATGTAAAGATCACTTTATCAGGCAAGCCGTAATTGGCATAAGCACCATAATACAATTGCATTTCGTAGGTTCCATTCTCTTTTGTGGTTGTGATGGCTTTACGGATCAGCAGATTCGTTTCATCAATATACATAGTGGTTAAAATGATCTCACTGTTCTCGTTCATGGGCAAGAGTTTCACGATCCTTGTCTTTGTTCCATCCACAATTGTTTCTCCTGCTGATAAAGCAACATAATCTTTCATCGCGATCACAGAACTCATGTTTACACTTACGCCTCCCTTTGGCAAAATAGAGATCCCGTTATCTCTTTTTATTTTAAACAGGTTAGGCTTTTTGAAAAATATTTTAATCTTTCCTATTGGCGCTTTGATGAAAGCCACGTCAGTCTTCATTTTACCGTCGGCAACATAGTCATCCACCAGGTCAAGTTTTGCTTTTACTTTTTGCACCAGCACATTCATATCCTGTGCGTTCAACATAATTGAAGCCTGCATTGCAAAAAGAAATAAAATTATCTTGCCCGTTTTTTTCATCATTGACTATTGACCTAACTCAGCACATCTTTTTTCTTGAACACATACAGCGATGCGCCAACAAAAAATACGATATGAGCCAGGAGTATTAAAGTTGAATTAATTATTCTGTCCGGCCGCTGAATGGTGCCACGTATCGTTTCATTGCCAGCATTCACTTTCACATCAAAAAATTCTTTCCACGCCACCATATGTGTTGTAAACAAATAAGGTTTAATGGTATTGAAGATAGGGATGCTCATGGTACTCAGTATGGTAAAGAAAACAATGATACTCATCGTTGCAACGATGGGTCCGATAGAGTTCTCTGCAAACTGCGACAGGAAGAATCCAAGTGCAGCAACGGCTGTCATTGCCAATGCCGCAAAACAAAATGCACCCCCATAACGCCAGAATATATCCGCATTCTCTATCTGCACAGCATAATTGTTCTTCAATAAGAACATATCATCTGTTCCAAAGATCCACATACTTAGGAATAAGGCAAGGATGGCAAGCCATATCAATAAGAGAATGGTGTAAATAGTGGCCGCAAAGAACTTAGCCAGTATGAATTGTGTTCGGCTGATAGGCTTGGTGATCAATAAACGAAGGGTACCCATATTGGCTTCACCGCTGATCATATCGGCTGCGATCAGTGCGATCAATAAAGGAACATGTACCAATAATAATTGCAGTAATACATAACAAACAAAATAACCGTTGATGATCTTTCCATCGATCTGTAAAGTATTACTCAGATCGGCCATTACAAATGCTGCATATTCTTTACCATCCACTTTTAATCCCAGTTGTACAATGGTGATCAAAGCAGTGATGGCCACGAAAGCAATATAGGTCCTTGGCCTTCTGAATATTTTATACAGTTCAATTTGTAAAAGCGTCCACATGTTGATTGCCTGATGTTACTTGTAAAAAATAATCTTCTAAACTATGTCTTGGTTGTAAGGATAAAACTTCAATGTTCATATTCACAAGATCGCGATGCAATTGTGGGATCAGTTTCCTGTCCAGTTTCAGCAGCAATACATCTCCTCTTTTCGGTTGCAGGTTTTGCTGCCAGCGGCTTTCCTCTAATTGCCGTAATGAGAATACATTATCAACCGTTGTCAGTTCAACAATGGTTTGTGCAGGATCGAATAATTCAGCTGATTCTCCTTCAATGATCTTCTTGCCCTGATCAATGATCAGCACTTTTGTTGCCACCTGTTCTATCTCACTTAAGAGATGAGAAGATACCACGATCGTTTTTTTCATTTCTCTGCTCAGGTGCAGGATCAAATTCCTGATATCAGCAATACCCTGTGGATCCAAGCCGTTGGTAGGCTCATCGAGAATGATCAATTTAGGATCATGGACTAAGGCAATAGCAATGCCCAAACGTTGTTTCATGCCCTGCGAGTAAGTTTGTACTTTATCTTTTGCACGTGCAGCCAAGCCCACCATATCGAGTTGCTGCATTAATTTTTGTTCGGTCACTTTTACGCCGCTCAGTCTGGCAAAGAGTTTCAGGTTCTCGTAGGCAGATAAGTATTTATAGACATCCGGCTTTTCAATAACGGCTCCTACCTGTTGCAGTATTTCCCTGCGATATGAATGCAAGGGCATTCCAAATAATTCAATGTTTCCTTTTGTTGGCGTAATTAATGTAAGCAGCATCCTGATGGTAGTGCTTTTACCGGCACCATTCTGTCCCAGAAATCCATATACATCACCTTCCTGTACAGAAAATGAAAGATCATTGACCGCAGTAATATTCTTGAATTCCTTGGTTAATCCGGTAACCTCTATTACTTGTTGCATCATGGTACTAACAACAAATGTAGGGTAAGGTTCTTAATGAGGTTGTTATTGATGAAATTTAATGGGATTTTTTAGGCGGATTTTTCAATATGTAGCAACTTGTGTAGTGTGGTTCAATTTTACTTTTGAGCTCTAAATAAAGAGCTATATCTTTCGTAATTAAAAGAATACGGCTCAAGGCAACAAAGTAAAATACTATAACATATTACAAGATCATTTCCCTGCCTGCAAATACACTTGTAGGGCTTTTACATAATCTTCAAAAGCAGTAATACCTTTTTGAGTGATCTTACAGGTGGTGAGGGGATAGTTGTCTTTGAATTGTTTTACCACATCCACATAACCCGCATCTTTCAGCTTTTGTATCTGTACCGAAAGATTACCCGCTGTAGAATTTGTTTTTTCCCTGATGAAGGTGAACTCGGCCTCTTTAACAGCAATGAGCAAACTCATGACTGCCAGTCGAAGTTGTGAATGTAATATGGGATCGAGTTCTTTGAACATTAACAGCCTTCTCCTTTTAAAAATTTATTACGTAGAATCAATCCGGGTATCAGCCAGTTACTGATTGCTGCAAAAGAATGCAATAACATATCATATTTGTATGTTGTAAAACAGGAAATGATAAAAACCAGATAACAAAGAAAACCTCCAATGATCATGGGTTTGAATTTTCGCACCAAGCCGGTTGCTAATGTGGGTATAGCATATAAGATCAAATACACCGATGAGACACTGAATATAAAAGGATGAAATGCAGTTACAACTCCTGTTGCTTTATTCTTTTGCAATAACTCAATACCATCATTGGCAAATATGTTTTCGGTTACAGCAGGAACCACATTATTATAAAAAGCCACGGCAAATATGCTGATACCAAAGATCATCCAGATCGCATTCATAGCATTTTCTTCATAGGTCAATACTTTCCGTTTACGAGACTCACGAATAGAAATAATGATCTGCGGAACAATAGCAATCAATGTAAGCAACCAGATATCAAACCATCCTGTTGTAAAATTAAATTGCGCTTGTGCAAAACTGAATAGTCCGCAAAAGCCAATCACACTGCCCCATAAAATGGCACTAGTGCCACTTTCATGAAAGCTTCCTTTTACTTTATGAATCATTTCAGTGATTAACTGCAGACTTTCCTCTTCACTTAATTTTTTATCTTCTGCCATAATTAATGCTGTTGATATTGTTTACGCAATAAATGACCCGGTATAATATAACTGATCAAAATGGCTGCTGCTCCTAACAGTAACTGATAATCGAAGGGCAGTCGGGAACAAACGATCGCCAAAACAAAATTGATCGACCCGCCGATGATCAATGGCTTAAACTTGATCAGCCTGCCTGTAACAAAAGTCCCGATGGCATACAGCAGAATATAATAAGTGAATGCATTTTGCCAGGCAGCCTCAGATGCACTGTTTACAATGACCAATACAATAAAAGAGAATGCAATAGCGATCCATAAATAGTCGGCGGCTTCATCAACAAACGTTTTTACTTTTTCTTTACGAGCTTGCCTGCTTCCATAGATGGCGGTAATAATACCGCCAATGGGCATCGTCCACCAAACTGCATAATGGTAGGGATAATTAAAATAAACCTTTAAAACAAACTGACAGATACAGGCAGCAAATACCAACCATCCCCAAAACAAAAAATAAAAACTACTGTCAGAAAACTTGTTCTTTGTTTTGTCGATCATAGATTGGATCAACAACAAACTTTCCTGTGCTGTAAATTCCTTTTCGTTTGGCATACTGATGGTATTAAAGTAAAGATAGCAGAGGCATTGCAGCCTCTGCCGATGTTTATTCACATATTATTCCAATGTTACTGATATTTCCTCGTTAGAATGATGGACAAACTTTGCTTTGTCAAACTTAGCTGGGCCAAATATTCCTTTTGCATTATTGGAAAAACCATTTTTCTCTTTTGGCACTCCAAATACATTCGTATCTAATTTAGCATTTGCATTCTCATCATAGAACAAAGTAGCGGCATACACAGAATCGGGGAGATGATGAAAAGTATAGGTTTCCGTTAATGCTTTGGGTTGAAAGATGGCTTTATACGAGGCTTTCTCAATGTTCATATAATTCTCCTCGCTGTTATACAGTGCAATGAAAACAGTTCCATTCAAATGTTTATATCCATTCACTTTTATCGTTAGATCGTGAGCGTTTTGTGCCATTAACCTGGCTGATAAAAAGATCATTATGACAAACACTGCTTTTCTCATGATTCGATTATTTCTGATCAACTATTATTTATTGCATTGTGCCAATAAGTCTTCTGCTTGTTTTTTGCCCCATGAAGGATGCAGTTCTGATGCGGGTTTGAATGTTGCAAAAAGATCCACTGCTTTTTGCAATAAAGGTTTTGCATTGGCTTTGCCGCCGCCAAAAGCTTCGGGTGTGTTCATAACAGTTTGTCCGTCTAACATATAAGGGCGCGGGTTTGTAGGATCGGCTTTCTTTGCATTCTCCAGTGCTGCAGTAGCTTCTTTGCCATAGGTCTGCCAGCGGTTCATTGCATCTACGGTCATTTCCTGAATAGCTATCATTTGTTTCATACAAAAGATCTCTGAATTATTAGTTTCCAATGCTTCTGCTTTTGCAAGCAAATCGGTACTCTTCGCCCCTACTTTATCTTTATCTGCTTTGGGGTCGATCCATCCGGTCATATAATACGCATACGCTGCATAATAATAAGGTAGCCACTGTGTTTTTTCAGCGTCACCAACCCTTTCAAAAGATGCAGAAAGATCAATGAAGTCCTGATTGGTTTTTGCAGAATCCAATAACTGCAAATTCTGTTTCATTTTCTTAGCATACATTTCGCTCTGCGAAAAAGCAAGGGTTGAAATTAATGTTGCTGCGATCAGTAGTAGTTTTTTCATGTTTGTTTGATTTATTGTTTTTATTTTGATGTCAACTTTTTCATTGTACAAATTGTCAGACCAATTATAAATTGTTATTAATGGCGTCCTGCCTTCTGTCAACACCCCAGCTTAAAAATACGCCGATGAAATAAAAACTTTTTGAAGGTGGTGTGATCGATTCTTTATGCGAACCATCATGACTATAATTATATCCGTATACGAGATTGCTGCCCAATAGATTTGTTACCGATGCAACCACTACAGCAAAAGCCTTATGAATTTTGGTCAGGTAATTCATGCTGAAACCTAAATTATTAAAATCTATTGTTTTCCCTTGATCACCGATCACATATTTACCAATACCATTATTATAAGCAAAATAATAATAAGGCCTTCCTGAGGCATAACTATATGTAAAATTGAACCCGGTATTGATCTTTGGATAAAATCTTTTCAAAACTAACGAGACAGTATGATCTGCCGTAAAATTCGGCTGCAGTTGCTGCGGATAATTAAGATAGTCTCTTTTAGTATCGAGATAAGAATAACTGATCCAGTAATCTAAATTTTTAATTGTTTTTTTATCTCTCCAGAAAAGCTCAATTCCCTGTGCATAGCCACTTCCGCTGTTATTGTATGAAGGGAATGTTTTGATCAGGTCTTCGTATTTTTTATAAAATGCTTCTACACGAAAAGTATAAAATGCATTCATCTTTTGGTAATTGATGATATAGTGTGTTGCTCTTGTATAACCCAGGTTGGTAGTATATATCAATTGCGATTGTTCGGGCTTCTGATAAAATATGCCATAAGCCAAAGAGACCTGTGCATCTTTACCGGTTTTATATGCCAAAGAAATTCGGGGTGCAATGTTTGCTTTGTTGATGAGTGATGAATATTCGAACCGTGCACCAACTTTAGCCGCAATATCGTTGGTGATATATAAATCTGCTTCTGTAAACACTGAAGTAAAATTGTCTTTCTGCAGATTCGTATAACCGTTGTAAGTGCTTTTATTGTACACATTCCAATATTCCGCACCAAACCGTACAACACTGATACCGCTCAATCGTTTGTCAAATACAGCTTTTATCTGCGCTAAATTTTGCCAGTTGTTTAATTTATAATTCACACTGTCTAACCAGGGCAAAGAAGTATAATGAACCTGTTCATTATTTTGGTTTTGCAATTGCTGTTCGATCAGATCATGATTGATGCTCCAGCTGGATCCGATATTCATCTTCCATCCTCTTCCTAAACTTTCTCTCCAACTCAGATTATTATACCAGTTCACATTTTCCAATGCGAATGCAGTTTTTAAATCGGCACTGTCAATATTGGGTCTTCTTAATCCGAGATGATTATACGCAAACGTTGTATAATATTTGATGATACCACCCTTTGTTTTAACCCTGTAGTTAGCATCGGCAGTATGAAACTCTGGTACCCTGAAATAATCGATGGACTGTTTTACAATTTGGAAATAGGGCCAGACATTGGTGTAGCCGTAATCAAAACCCCAGGATGATCTTTTATTCTTCGACAATTCCTGCAACCCTACTCCAAGAAATACAGTTGAAATAGAAGCATTCAATTGTGATTGATCGGGCATATCGATCGATTCTAATATTAGCGCAGAAGACAAAGCCTGACCATATAATGCAGAATAACCTCCAGTGCTGAAAATTGTTCCTTTAAATAAGTTGGGTGCGAATCTTCCACGTTGAGCCAGGTCGGGAACGCTGCTGTAGTATGGATTGTTGACCAATGTGCCATCAATGAATTGTTTGGTTTCGTAGCCTGCACCACCGCGAACGAATAGACCCTCTTGTTCACCAATTTGCTGTGCGCCGGGCAATGTTTTTACGGTTGCAGTGATATCGGCATTAGCACCGCCTGTAGTATAAATATCTAATGAACTTAAAACAGTTGCAGCTCTTTTTTTATCGCCTGCTTCAAAACTTCCCGCAGTAACTGAAACCGCTCTTAATTCAGTTACTTCTTCTTTCAAAGAAAAATTAATGGAAATAGTTTCTTTATTAATAGTGATCGGCTGTTCAGCAGTTTTGTAACCAAGTATCTTAGCTTCGAGTATAAAGTCTCCTTTTTCGAAAGTTTTAAAAGAAAAATGCCCCGTTGAATCGCTGATCGATCCATCATAGGTTCCTTTCAGCGTGATACTTGCCCCGTCGATAATCCGGCCTTTTGTATCTTTTATAGTTCCGGAGACCCTTATCTGCGACCATACAACAGGAAGAGAAAGAGCGGTAGTCAATAAAAATAGAGTCAGCTTCTTCATGGTTGCCAGGTTTGAAAACACAAATGTAGAATAGTTTATTTTATAAACCAAATTATTTTATAGATATAAATATTCCTCCACAAAAAAGGCCCTGAATGATCAGAGCCTTTTTTAATATCTATTTTAGATCTACTTGTATTGCGCCATCAGGCCTTTAGCGAGATCAGTCATTTTTGCAACACTGGCATCATTCAATTGTCCTTTCTTGAATTCAGCCAAAACATCAGGTAATTTATTTTCCATCTCCAACAAGAAATGATTTTCAAATTCCTTTACTTTTTTAACCGGCACATCACGTAACAAACCTTGTGTACCCAGGTAAATAATGGCTACCTGTTTTTCAACTGTATAAGGAGTGTATTGCAATTGCTTTAATATTTCAACGTTACGGGCTCCTTTATCGATCACTGATTTAGTTGCAGCATCAAGGTCTCCACCAAATTTTGAAAAGGCTTCCAGTTCACGGAATAATGCCTGATCCAATTTTAAAGTACCGGCCACTTTCTTCATTGATTTGATCTGTGCATTACCACCCACACGGCTAACAGAGATACCTACGTTAATAGCAGGGCGAATACCGGCATTAAACAAGTTTCCTTCGAGGAATATCTGTCCGTCAGTAATAGAGATCACGTTGGTTGGGATATACGCAGATACGTCACCAGCCTGAGTTTCAATGATCGGTAAGGCTGTTAATGACCCACCTCCTTTTACCAAATGCTTGATTGACAGAGGAAGATCGTTCATGTTCTTTGCAACATCATCATTCGTAATAATTTTTGCAGCTCTTTCCAGTAAACGGCTATGCAGATAGAATACATCACCCGGATAAGCTTCACGTCCCGGAGGTCTTCTTAACAATAAACATACTTCACGATAAGCAACTGCCTGTTTGCTCAGATCATCAAAAATGATCAATGCTGGACGGCCACTGTCGCGGAAAAATTCTCCGATCGCTGTACCGGCAAATGGTGCGTAAAATTGCAGCGGGGCCGGATCTGATGCAGAAGCCAAAACAATAGTTGTGTAAGCCATTGCTCCGGTATCGGTCAACACCTTCATCACACCTGCAACAGTAGATGCTTTTTGTCCGATTGCAACATATATACAATAAACAGGCTGACCTGCATCGTAAAATTCTTTTTGATTAATAATAGTATCGACACAAATAGCGGTCTTACCGGTTTGACGATCACCAATTACCAACTCACGCTGACCACGACCAATAGGGATCATCGCATCAATGGCTTTGATACCGGTTTGCAGTGGTTCCTTAACCGGCTCACGATAAATAACACCCGGTGCTTTACGCTCCAAAGGCATTTCATACAATTCTCCGGTAATTGGGCCTTTACCATCAATAGGCTCACCTAACGTATTAATAACACGGCCGGTCAAACCTTCTCCAACTTTAATAGAGGCGATCTTACCTGTGCGTTTTACTTTAGATCCTTCACTGATATCCCCGCTTTCTCCCATCAATACCACACCTACATTATCTTCTTCCAAGTTCAATGCAATTGCTCTTGTTCCATTTTCGAACTCAACCAATTCGCCTGATCCTACATTATTCAAACCATATACACGGGCAATACCATCACCCACTTGAAGTACAGTGCCAACTTCTTCTAATTCAGCTACGGCATTAAAATTACTCAATTGCTGCCTCAGTATCGCTGATATTTCATCCGGCTTGATCTCTACCATATTTTGAAATTTAAAAATTGATTTTTATGATCGTTACTATTAAATATTCTTAATGAAAATATTTTTTGCAAATTGTTTTTTGATGTCTTTCAAATCTCTTTGAATACTTGCATCTACCAGATTGTTATTGAATTCTAACACAAAGCCTCCGATCAATTTTTCGTCCACTTTGGCTTCCAGTTCAATCGAACCGAAATTATTCACTTCCTTTACTTTTGTTTCAATTATCTTCTTAAGATCGTCACTTAATTCAACAGCTGTAGTGATCTTTAACTTATGAATGTCTTTGATCTCGTTGTATTGATCAATAAAAGCTTCCACCACTTCGGGAAGATCACTTTCACGATTCTTGTTTACCAACAGATTATTAAACAAATGAGTTAACTCAGTTACTTTACCTTTTGTAACCGCTTCAATGATGGCTCTTTTTTTATCAGCATTAATGATCGGGCTACGCAGCAGATTAACGAACTCATGACTGCCCTTACAAACTGCCTGCAAGTATTTCATATCTGCATACACCGCTTCCAACTGATTATTTTCTGTGGCCAGATCAATCAAACTCTTTGCATATCTTCCTGCTAAACGTGTATTAGACATTGTTTCAATTTGACAATTAATCAATTTGGCAATTCGGCAATTAAGAAATTTTCGAATTATCAAATTGTCGAATTATTTAATTTAATTTCACCCCTTCAGCAATATCCTTTATATATTTTTCCTGTTCAGTTTTATTGCTCAACTCTCTTTTTAAGATTTTTTCACTCACTTCAATCACCAAAGCACCAACCTGGTTTTTAACATCGGTCAATGCAGCATTCTTTTGTTGCTGAATGGCTAATTGCGCATCGGCAACAATTCTGTCAAATTCAGACCTTGCTTTATCTTTTGCTTCAGAGATCATTTTGTCGGAATGATCTTTTGCTTCTCTCAAGATGATCGTTCTTTCCTCACGGGCTTTTGCCAAAATAGTTTCATTTTCACTTTGCAACTGGGCCATTTCGGCTTTCACTTTTTCTGCAGTGGAAATAGCATCCGCAATTCCCTGCTCTCTTTCTTTCAAGCCTTTTAAAATTGCAGGCCATGCAAATTTTTTAAGGATGAGGAAAACAATGATAAAAGCCAATAAGTTCCAGACAAATAACCCTAAATCAGGCGTTAATAATTGCATATATGATCAGTTTAAAAATTCTTTTAAAATACTGCATCCTCCGCCCTTTGCATTGGATGCAGTCATTTTTTTACGTGCTCTGCTACCTGCTACTATTTGAATACAGCAAGCAAACCTGCTACCGCACCCAAAAGGGCAACACCTTCTACCAAGGCTGCAGCAAGGATCATGTTAGCACGAATGTCATTTGATGCTTCCGGCTGACGTGCAATACCTTCTACCGCACCTTTACCGATTTGACCGATACCAATACCTGCACCAATAGCAGCTAAACCGGCACCAATTGCACCATAACCAGGTTGGATCTCCAACAAAACATTCATTAAACTCATGACTATTTGTTTTATAATTAAGAAAAAATATTAATGATGTGCTTCTTCGTGATGTTCACCTTCAAATGCCTGACCAATAAATACTGCGGTAAGGTTTGCAAAAATGAACGCCTGTATAAAAGCAACCAATACTTCGATCAAATAAATGAATACTGCTAATAAAACGAACAATGGAGATGTTCCCCAACCCAGTGCCGTATTCATAGCACCGAATATAAAGATCAAACAAATAAAGCTCAGGATGATAATATGACCCGACAGCATATTTGCAAACAACCTAATGATCAATGCAAAGGGTTTAGTAAAAATCCCTAATAATTCAACCGGGGTCATGATCGGTTTAACAAAACCGGGCACGGGAGGCCAGAAAATATGCAACCAGAAATGTTTATTTGTATTCCATAATATTACCACGAATGAAATAATTCCCAGCATAGCAGTAAATGCGATATTTCCTGTAACATTTGCTGTTCCCGGAATTAAACCAATGAGGTTATTAATGAGTATAAAAAAGAATACAGTTAATAAATACGGCATGAAACTTTCGTATTTATGTCCCAGATTTGGCTTGGCTACCTCATCACGTACAAAAGTTATCACAGGCTCCACTAAATTCTGAAAACCGGAAGGTGCCGTTTTCACACCTGTTCCATTACTGTATTTTTTGGCTACACCACTCATCAGCCAAACTAAAAGGATCATCGCAATAATTAATTGCACCACATTTTTAGTAAAGGAAAAATCGTAGACTTTTGCGTTCAGGTCAGGGAGGCCATTCGCATCAGCCAAATATATTTTTCTCTCAGTATACAATGGTTGTCCCTTTGCATCTTTTACAGCTTCCAACTGGTGTGCTTTTAAATATTCTTCAGTTGTAACTACATATCCATCATATGCTTCTTCCCCGTCATTAAATTTAGCGTAATTGAAAAAAGAGACTCCTTTAGCAGAATTGTATAATAATACAGGTAAAGGGATAGAAACTGCATGTCCTTTTATATTAAAAAAATGAAATTCATGCGCATCACCAACGTGCTCCAAAATGATTTTGGCGGGATCAATGGCCCCTTCTTTTTTGGCTTTGGCTGATTGTTCGGCTTTGTCGGCCTCCTGAGCCAATAAATTACCGGAATTTATCAGTAAAAAAAGGCTGAAAACCGCAACCGTCAATGATTTCACACTTCTAAAGTCCATACCTGTCTCTAAATTTGGCGCAAAGATAGGGGTAGAAGCCTTAAAAATTGAATTGATTAAAGGGAATTTGTGAAAAAAATTAGGATGCTGAAAGCACCGGCTTTTTCCTCTGTTCAAACTGCATTTCGTGCTGTTTTGCATAAAATCCGCCATGCGCCAAAAGCTCTTCATGACTGCCTGTTTCCTTGATCTCGCCCTTATCCAGCACGATGATTTTATCGGCTTTCCGGATGGTTGATAAACGATGGGCAATTACGATGGAAGTTCTGTCGGCAATCAAAGTATCGATCGCTTTTTGGATCAACAGTTCACTTTCCGTATCAATAGATGATGTGGCTTCGTCTAAAATTAAAATGGCTGGATTGTACAATAATGCCCGAACAAAAGAGATCAACTGTCTTTGCCCCAAGCTCAATGTATTGCCTCTTTCCATCACATCATAATCATATCCGTTTGGTAATTGCATGATAAATTCATGCATATCCAGCATTTTGGCGGCGGCGATGACACGTTCCCTTGAAATTTCGGGATTGCGTAAAGTGATATTATCCATCACTGAGCCCGAAAAAAGGAATACATCCTGCAAAACCACACCGATATTTTTCCGTAAAAGATCCAACTGATAGTTTTCAATATTGATGCCGTCTATTTTGATCTCCCCTTTTTGAATATGATATAACCGGTTCAATAAACTGATGATGGAAGTTTTACCGCTACCTGTATGCCCAACCAAAGCAACCGTCTTTCCCGCTTCCACCGAAAAATTAATATCCCTCAATACATATTGTTCTTCATTATATGCAAACCAAACATGTTCAAATTCAATAGCCCCTTTAATTACTCTAGACTCACGACTCACGGCTTCCGACTCAACAGTCACATCCGGATTATCCATTACTTTAAAAACCCTTTCTGCAGCGATCATTCCCATTTGCAACACATTGAATTTATCCGCAATGACCCTTAAAGGTCGAAAGATCAAATTCATATACATGATAAAGGCAACGATCTTCCCTGAAAAATTTATTTTATCACTTGGATTGGTGATGGCAAGATTGGCCACCCACCAAACGATCAAAGCTGTGCTGATCGCTAACACGATCTCAACGATGGGGAAGAACACACTGTAAGCAAAAATGGCTTTGATATTTGCGTTGCGATGCTCCTTATTTATTTTCTTGAATTTATCGAACTCTCTGTCCTCGGCAGCAAAGGCCTGTACGATCTGCATTCCGGTGATATGCTCCTGCACAAATGCATTCAAACTTGCTACTGCATTTCTTACTTTGATAAAACTTTTATTCACGCTTTCCTTGAAATAATAAGTAGCAAGAATCAGAACAGGAAATGGGATCAATGCAATGATTGACAACTTCCAATCCATACTGAACATCGTGACCAATAAGAAAATGATCGTGAGCAGATCGGCAAGGATAGGGATCAATCCATCACTGAAAATATCATTGATGCTTTCAATATCATTGATGGTTCGGGTAGTTAATGTACCAATGGGGGTTTTATCGAACTGGCTCAGATTAAGCTGCAATATTTTTTGATAGATCGTAACCCGCAGATCTTTTACCACATTTTGTCCCAGCCATGCAGTAATAAAAGTAAATGCAAAACGTATCAGCGTTTCTGTTATTAAGAAAATGATCTGAAAAATGGTGACGGCAATTATGAATTGAGTTACATCATTCGTATTGGTATTAAACAGGATCGTTTTGAGCCAGGCAGGAATATGAATATCTTTTCCGGAGGCTTTATCAACCGTCAACTGAATCAGATATGGGCGAACGGGCGCAAATGCAGCCATTAGAATAGCCAGCAACAAACTGCAGTAAAAAAATCCATTATATGGTTTTACAAAATGAAAAACCCTGCTTAATAATGAAACGTTGATTAATTTTTTCTCTTTTCCGTTGTTCATGCGTTTGGCAAATGTAACAAGTTTGGCAAGTGATGGTTTACTCTTGAAGGAAATTTATCAGGATACCCAAGGATGGCAAACAGCTTATTAATTATTAAATTGAGCAGCCTATTCATTAAACAAATCGCTCACGCACAAAATTGTCTATGAAAAAATTTCTTTTATTATCAGTCATTGTTTGCATTCATCTTTCTTTTATAAAAAAAGAAATAACATGGGTTGCAATCGGTGATTCGATCACCTATTTGAATGATCATCCGAATGAAACAGCCAACCGAATTACAAAAGGTTATATGACCCGGGTTTCAGAGAAATTACCCAATATTCATTTTATCAATCAGGGGCATAATGGATGGACCGCTACACGCATCGCTGATAATATAGAGAAACTGGGATTGGTTAAAGCCGACGTGTATTCTGTTTTTCTTGGTACCAATGATTGGTGGCATTCCAATCGTATCGGGCATTTTGCAGACTATCAAAACAACAGCGGCAGCAATACATTGTATGGCTCATTCCGTATCATCCTCAATAAACTCCGAAGTCTGAATCCGGATGCTAAGATCATTCTGATCACACCTATGCAGCGATCGGATTTTGTACAGATCAGTAATCCAAAAAATAATGCTTACGGTTCTTACCGGGAAAAAGATGGACAAACATTAGAACAATTTATTACTGCGATCGACAGTATTGGGAATTATGAGCATTTAAGAATTGTGGATCTGTACCATAAAAAAGGGATGGCAGTAAAAGATCTTGTAAAATATAAATGCTTAAAAGATACCCAAACAGGTGCTTATAAAAATTATCCTTACCCCGATTATATTGATGTTCCATTCAATCCTGAAAAAGATGAATATCCCTACCCTGCTGATGCCATTGCTGTGACATATGACGGTTTACATCCTTCAGACAAAGGCTATGAAATTATTGCACAGTTGCTGATAAAAGTTATGAAAAAGTTTTAGTCCATCTTTATTTTTGATATTGGTAATCTCTGAGAGGAAATCAATTTTGTTGCAGCAGAGCATAGCAATACTTAGTCATCGTTTTTGAGAAAGCAATCATTTCTTATATTCGTACACTATGTTACCCGAGCAAGAACCAGTTACAGATGAACTGTTGCCTCCCTACAACCTGAATGAAGAGCAGGAAAAGAAAGAGATCATCAGGCAATACAGGGCATTATTAAGAAGCCTTCGCCCCAAATTAAAAAAAGGCGATAAGGAACTGGTACGTCATGCTTTTGAAATGGCCGCAGAGGCACACAAAACAACTCGTCGAAAAAGCGGTGAGCCTTATATCCTGCATCCTTTAGCGGTTTCCATGATCTGTGTGGAAGAGATCGGATTAGGTGTTCGAAGTACCATTTGCGCTTTGCTGCATGACACGGTTGAAGACACCGATATTACATTGGATGATCTGGAAAGGGAATTCGGGACCGAGATCGCAAAGATCGTGGATGGTCTTACCAAGATCTCAACTGTTATTGATACCAATATTTCTCAGCAGGCAGAAAATTTCAAGAAGATCTTATTAACGCTTACTGATGACCCTAGAGTGATACTCATCAAACTAGCCGATCGTTTGCATAATATGCGAACACTTGACAGCATGAAGCGTGACAAGCAGTTAAAGATTGCATCGGAAACAGTTTGGGTATATGCACCGCTTGCACATCGCATGGGATTGTACAGTATCAAAACCGAATTGGAAGATCTGGCGATGAAATACATGGAGCCGGAAGCTTATAAAGAGATCGCAAAAAAACTATCAGAAACAAAGAGAGAGAGGACCAGATATATCAATGAGTTCATCAAACCATTGAAAGAAAAGTTAGTAGGATCTGATTTTGATTTTGAGATGTATGGACGGCCTAAAAGTATTCACAGCATCTGGAATAAAATAAAAAAGAAAGCAGTATCATTCGAAGAAGTGTACGATCTTTTTGCGATTCGTGTGATCATTAACTCTACTCCTGAAAAAGAAAAAGAAGATTGCTGGAAAGTGTATTCTATGATAACGGATGAATACACACCATCACCTGAACGTTTACGCGATTGGTTAAGCAACCCGAAAAGTAATGGATATGAAGCACTACATACAACTGTGATGGGACCACAAGGTAAATGGGTGGAAGTGCAGATACGTACCAAACGTATGAATGAAATTGCAGAGAGAGGTTTGGCAGCTCATTATAAATACAAAGAAGGAAGCAATGATGAAGACCGTTTTGATAAATGGTTCGGACAGATCAGAGAAGTGTTGGCCACGCAAGATTCTGATACAGTAGATTTTTTACAGGATTTCAAAACATCTTTTCTCGCTGAAGAAATTTATGTTTATACCCCAAAGGGTGAAGTAAAAATGTTACCCACCGGAAGTACAGCATTAGATTTCGCATTTTCCATCCACTCCGCCATTGGCACAAAATGTATCGGTGCAAAAGTGCACCACAAACTGGTCCCCATCGGTCATAAATTAAGAAGCGGTGATCAGATAGAGATCATCACGAGCAATAAACAAAAACCTTCGGAAGACTGGCTGAATCTAGTTGTTACTGCCAAAGCAAAAAATAAGATCAAAGATGCTTTGCGTGAAGAGAAACGTAAAGTGGCAGACGATGCAAAATATACATTGCAACGCAAGTTGGAAGGAATGGGCGCAGCATATACTTCAGGCAATATTGAAGAGCTTATGCATTTTTATAAACTGACTTCTCAGTTAGACCTTTTTTATAAGATCGCAACAAAGAATATCGATCTGCGGGAGTTAAAAGACTTTCATGTGCTCGGCGACAGATTGGAAGCTCCTAAACCAAAACTGGCATTGCAGGAAGTTATCTTCGATCATACTCATCCAAAACATTATTCTAAAAAAGACAGTGAGCTGATCATCTTCGGCGAAAGCAGCGATAAGATCCAATATACTTTGGCCAAATGTTGCAACCCTATTCCGGGAGATGATGTATTTGGTTTTGTAAGCACAGGAAAAGGCTTGATCATTCATCGAACCAATTGTCCGAATGCGCCGCAGTTGTTAGCCAATTACAGTCATCGTGTAGTAAAAACAAAATGGGCAAAAAACAAAGAGATCTCTTTCTTAACAGGGTTAAAGATCATTGGGCTTGACGATGTAGGTGTGATCAATAAGATCACTAATGTGATCAGCGGAGAATTAAAGATCAATATTGCAGGTTTAACCATCGAATCGGGAGAAGGATTATTTCAGGGAACTATCAAAGTATTTGTGCATGATAAAGAAGAACTGGAAGAATTAGTGGAGCGATTAATGAGTTTGCAAGGTATACAAACTGTTGACAGATTTGATATGGAAGACACAAAATAAAAGTTAATTACACTTTGGAATAGAATTGAACACGTCTAACTTATTTCATAATCTATTCTTTATTGATTTCATACAAAACGGTTGAAATAAACGGGTTTATTTTCTTATGAGTTGCCAACACAATATTTTCCCTGAAATCGGGAAGGAAATATTTTACAAATGATCTACCAACTTCAGATTCTTTGTTCAAGTTTCCAATAATGCCAAAAGCCCCTTTATTTCTATTCTTTTCATTTTTAAATCCAATGATCTCTAAACCACCGTAAAACCCGAAATAAGGGGCTCGAATTTTATATTTATTTAAATCGAAGGATACAATTTCCGAGTTTGGTTTTTCAATTGTAAAAATTTCGTCTTCCGCCATCAAACTTGACCCAATCTCTCCATTAGCTTCCGCTTTATATAAATGAACCCTCGCTAAACGAGGCTCATATAAGTCAGTATTTTGCGATACCCTGATCTTTATGCTTCCGATGATGCATTTCCCTTCCGGCTCCGGATTATAGAAATATTTAATGAGGGTTACTCCCGGTATAATCCAATTAACATAATTCTGATGTTGGTTTAGATCGCCCAATTCAAATGATTTATTTTTAAGCCAGAAAAAATCAGACACTTCAACCATGGGCAATTGATGTATCGTTGCCGTCAAATAAACAGTATCGCAATTGTTTGCAGTATGACGTGTTAAATTCAAACTTTCATATCCGATGTTTGAAAAGTACAAATTGTCGTTAAGGGAAGCAGGCAAAGAAAAATAGCCCCTTGAGTCAGTATAGACACCCATATTTTTTGTTTTATTAAAAACAGTTGTATAGGGTATCGCTGTCTTGGTTTTCATTTCGATAACATAGCCGCATAGTTCATGCTGAGAATGACCTTTAGCTATCCCAAGTAGAAAAAGAATATTTAAAAAGAAGCTTTTCAATTTTTAAATTATTGTTGCTTTTATATTTGATTAAACAATACATAAAATTATGTCTCACTATTTTAACGGCCTCTTAATTACTATTAAAAGATTACAGTCAAACTGAAATTTTTTAACCAATAATATATTGCTCTTTTTTTACAGGCTCAAGTCTTCTTTCAGATCAGATATAAAATCAGGAGACGGCTTCTTTCAAATTCATTATATCGTTTCTTGTATGAATATCGAAGCATTGATTTTACAAAATAAAAACCACTCAAGACACGCCCTACAAAATACAAGTTGCCAAATACTTGCTAAAATAAGTTTCGCAGCAAAAAATGGAGATGATATATCAGTGCTCATTTATTTTATTGTAAAAAGAGTTTGAATTTCTAAGTCCTTAATGCATACGCATAATTTTAGGAATAACCGCAAAATAACTTAGCTGTTTTGATGAATATTTTGTAGGTCGCTCAGATTTTGCTAATAGTTTTGCACAAATATGCCGGTTCTGAATAAGATTTATTTTTTCATTACTTTTCAAACATTCCTTCACTTACATTTGCGGCATTAATACAATCTTATGGTTGACGTAATTCTCGGTTTACAATGGGGTGATGAAGGCAAAGGAAAAATAGTTGATTACTTTGCTCCCCGATACGATGTTGTTGCCCGATTTCAGGGCGGACCTAATGCAGGTCATACTTTATATGTTAAGGGAGAAAAAATGGTATTGCATCAAATACCTTCCGGCATCTTTCATCAAAATACCATTAATATCATCGGCAACGGCGTTGTGTTGGATCCGGTAACATTAAAAAAGGAATGCGATAAAGTTGCTGCGATGGGCATTGATGTAAAGAAGAACTTATTCATCTCCGAAAGAACCAATATCATTGTTCCTACGCATCGGGCTTTAGACAAAGCAAGTGAAATGCAAAAAGGTGACAGTAAGATCGGTTCTACTTTAAAAGGTATCGGTCCGGCTTATATGGATAAAACAGGGCGCAATGCTATCCGTGTAGGTGATCTTTTGGATAAGGGTTTTATCTCTCAGTATATCAAGCTTCGCTTAAAACACCAGAAGCTGCTGGATAATTTTAATTTTATTGAAGACATCACAGCCTGGGAAGAAGAATTTTTTGAAGCACTGGAATTTCTACGCACATTAAATGTGGTGAACGGCGAATATTTCATCAACAATAAAATATCCGAAGGAAAAAAAGTATTGGCAGAAGGTGCACAAGGCAGCATGCTCGATATTGATTTCGGAACTTTTCCTTTTGTTACTTCTTCCAATACCATTTCTGCAGGTGTTTGTACCGGTTTAGGCGTATCACCAAAGCAGATCAATGAAGTATTAGGTGTAACCAAAGCCTATTGTACCAGGGTGGGCAGCGGTCCATTCCCTACAGAGTTAGAAGATGCAACCGGTGAAGAATTGAGAAAAATAGGAAGTGAGTTTGGTGCTACTACGGGACGTCCGCGCCGTTGCGGCTGGATCGATCTGGTTGCATTGCGTTATGCCTGCATGATCAATGGTGTAACCCAGGTAGTGATGACAAAAGCCGACGTGCTGGATGCATTTGAGGATCTGAAAGTTTGTACAGCTTATAAAATAGACGGGAAAGAAACTGAAGAAGTGCCTTTTCAGATGTCAAGATTGAAAATTGAACCCCTCCACAAAAGCTTTAAAGGCTGGAATATTGATACGACTAAAATTTCAGAAGCAGCAAAATTGCCTGCGCAAATGTCAAGTTATATTGATTTCATTAATGGATATATCGGCGCTCCCGTGAAATTTGTTTCAAATGGTCCGGGACGTGAGCAGATCGTGAGTCTGTAAAAAATAAAAATTGTTTTAAAAAAACAATAGAAAATTTTTGGTTACTATTATTTTACGTTGAAATTTTACACTTCTAAACTTATTAGAACATGGCAGCGAAATCTGATAAGAATAAAAAAACAGCAACAACTAAAAATGTATCAGACGATGATACATTAAAACCTTCTTCCAAAAGCAAAAAGCAATTGGATGATGATGATGATTTTGACGATGATGACGATGACATTAAACCCTCATCAAAGAAATCAGCATCGAAAAAATCAAAAGTTGAAGACGACGATGATGACGATGATGTTGAAGAAAAGGATGATGATTGGGAAAAACCCGAAGAAGGTGATGATGACTGGGATCCCGATTTTGATGAATTCGATATTCCAAAATCAAAAGGTAAAAAAGCTGCTATCCCCGGCAAAAAGAAAGCGGAAGAAGAAGATGACTTTAAAATTGATGAGGATTTTAAAGAGTTCGATCTTTTTAATGATAAGGACGAATTTGATGATGATGACGATGATTTTTAATCATCCCACCAGTGAAAAGAACTACTGCTACTTACCCCATAACTGATTTCAATTTATTTAAGCAACAAATGTTGAACTGGATCAACCGGTTCAACATTTGTGCTTTATTGGATAATCATCAATACAGCTCAATACACAATAGTCTGGAATGTATTGCGGCTGCCGGTGCTTTAACTTCATTCGCTTCCAACGGAAATACCAAGCAACAATTAAAAGCATTTCTGCAAGAACATCAGGATTGGCTATTCGGGCATTTGAGTTACGATTTCAAAAATGAGATTGAGCCCTTACATTCCAATCATTTCGACGGTATCCTTTTTCCTGATATTTTCTTTTTTCAACCCGAAACGGTTATCCACCTATCAAAACATGAAGTGGAAATCGCTTCTCTTAGCCTTTCCCCTTCCGATATATTTTCGGCTATTACTCTAGAAAAAACAGATACTGAATGTTCTATGGCCGGCATTAGCCCTCAACCCAGAATTTCCAGAGAAGCCTACCTTCAGATCATCCGGCAGCTTAAAAAACATATCCAGCACGGCGATTGTTATGAAATAAATTTCTGCCAGGAATTCTTTTCTGAAAATGCATGGATCGATCCTATAAATATCTATTTGCAGCTTACAGCAATATCTCCTGTTCCTTTTGCCTGTTATTATAAACTCAACGATAAATTCTTACTATGTGCAAGCCCGGAACGCTATATCAAAAAAACAAATAACAGAATCATCTCTCAACCGATAAAGGGTACATACAAAAGAGACCTCTCCGATCTTGATGAAGATGAATTACAAAAGAAAAGATTAAGCGAAAGTGAAAAAGAAAAAAGTGAAAATGTAATGGTGGTCGATCTGGTAAGAAATGACCTGAATAAAATTTGCAAAGAAGGCACGGTGTCGGTAGACGAGCTTTTCGCAGTATATTCCTTCCCACAAGTACATCAAATGATCTCTACTATCAGCGGAGAATTGAAAGATGATTCCGACCTGACCGATATTTTATATGCAACCTTTCCGATGGGTTCCATGACAGGCGCACCTAAACGCAGGGTGATGGAATTAATTGAACAATATGAAGAAACAAAACGCGGTATTTACTCAGGCTGTATAGGCTATATCTCGCCCGAAAATGATTTCGATTTCAATGTGGTGATCAGAAGTATCGCCTATAACCAACCAGACCGATATCTGAATTATCAGGTGGGGAGCGCCATAACATTTAACAGTGACGCCGAAAAAGAATATGAAGAATGTTTATTGAAAGCGGAAGCCATGAAAAAAGTTCTGAATAAACAATGATCTATTTGGATGAATTTGTATTGGCCGTTCCATCTAATAACATACGTATGGACTGTAATAGGATCTCTCCCTTTTTGGCTTCAAAAATAATTTGCCTGTCTTTCGGCAAGCGCAATAAATAAGTTTTTCCTTCGGCCAGATCCTTATCGAATCTTGGGTTCCATTTATTGAATTGGTCAATATCCATCAGTAAAAAATTGGTCAGCACCACTGAATTGTACCTGCCGTTTATCTCTGTAACATAGGAAATGGATGCATCTTCTTCACTCAACTTTACTTCAGTATTCGTTCTGCTTGCCAGAAATATCCTTGTTTCATTAGCAGTCATAGTGGTCAATCCGCCGCCACCTTCAAAAAAGTAATTAGTGGCAATATATTTCTTCACGTGTGTTCTTGTCTCTTCCCGCATCAGATATTGTATGGTCCAGAAATCCCTGCTCCCTGTTTTTTCTATTGCCTGACGGATCCTTCCTGCACCACCATTATATGCTGCGATCACCAATAACCAATCTCCGAATTCATCATACAATTCTTTGATCAGTTTGGCAGCTACTACCGTACTCTTATAAAAATCAGTTCGGTCATCATTGAACTTTCCGGTGTGCAAACCAAATCGGTGTGCTTCATAATCCATCAATTGCCAGGGCCCTACTGCACCTGCCCATGAAACCAAGTTCGACTGAAAATGGCTTTCGATCACACTTAAATATTTTAATTCTTTAGGTACACCATACTGCGGCAGGATATTATCACACATGTCAAAATAAGGCTTGGCCCAGAATTTCATCTTCTCCAATTCTTTTCCTTGTTTTCGGATATATTCCTGTGTAAAAGAAACAGCTTGCGGATTCAATGCCGTTGTAAATGTTTTGCCTGAGATTATATTCCTTTCGGTGATGATACTTTTGAAATCAGATTTATCAGTGATCGTGGTATCTGCATTTATTTTAAATGCTCCTGCACTGGCAGTAACAGAGATCGCCCATACACAAGAAACCATGATAATTTTCCTGTATGAAACTGTATGAATTGTATGATCAGCCAAACATTGCATGAGCCATTTTATTTGATGAACTGAAATTTCTTGCAAGTTGGTTTTGGTGAATGAAGTATTAGAACAATCACTGTTTTAATTCCATCATTTGTTTTGAAAGAGAAAACAAAGTTAGTTCATCGAAATGAGATACCATAACCTGCAGGCCAAAGGGCAGACCATTGCTATGTTTAAACAAAGGAATTGAAATAGCCGGAATACCTACCAGATTCGCATATACTGTATAAATATCTGCCAGAAACATTTCGATGGGATCGTCAGTTTTCTCGCCTATTTTAAAAGCAGTAGTGGGAACTGTTGGCGAAATGATGGCATCGTATTCTGAGAAGATCTTTTTGGTCTGATCGCACAAAATCTTTCTTACCTGTTGTGCTTTGGTAAAATAAGCATCATAATAACCGGCGCTTAAAACAAAGGTTCCCAATAAAATTCTCCGCTGCACTTCTTTACCAAAACCTTCGCTCCTGCTTTTTTTATATAATTCGGTAAGATCATCTCCCTTTTCAAGGGAAGCCCTGTGCCCGTATTTCACACCGTCGAACCTTGATAAATTACTGGATGCTTCAGCAGTGGTAAGAATATAATAAGTGGGAACAATATAATTCAGCAGGTCAAAATTTACCGGCTCTACAATATGCCCATCATTTTTTAAAGTTTGTATATGCGCTTGAATAGTGGATGCCATTTCCTTATCCAGTCCCCGATGTTCCAAAGCCTGTTTGAAATAAGCAATGCGATATTTTTTTTTCTCTTTGCCTATTGCTGAAGAATAAGAAGGAACATTTTGTTCTGAAGCCGTACTATCAAAATCATCGGGGCCTGCAATGATTTCCAATACCAATGCAGCATCATCTACCGTATTTGCAAATATGCCGATCTGATCAAATGAAGAAGCATAAGCGATCAGGCCATAACGAGAGATCCTTCCATAAGTTGGTTTTACACCAACTACGCCGCAAAAATCTGCCGGCTGCCTAACAGAACCACCTGTATCGCTGCCCAGACTGATCATACTCAATCCCGCCTGTACACTCACTGCCGAACCGCCCGAAGATCCGCCCGGCACTCGACTTTCGTCTACCGCATTCCTTACTACGCCAAATGCCGAATTCTCACTGCTGCTTCCCATCGCAAATTCATCGCAATTATTTCTTCCGATGATGATGGCACCTTCAGCTAGTAATTTTTCCACGGCAGTGGCACTATAAATGGAAGTAAAGTTTTGAAGAATATGTGAAGAGGCAGATACTTGATGGTCTTTAAAACAGATCACATCTTTTAATGAGAACACTACTCCGTGAAGCTTACCGATCTTTTTTCCTGCAACTCTATCTGCATCCAATTGTGCAGCCCTTTCCTTCGCCTCATCGGCATATACTTCCAAAAAAGCATTGAGTTGTATCCTCTCCCTGATCTTCGCCAAATAATGATCTACAGCAATGCTGCAGCCGGAAGGATTGGCTGCTAAAAATGCATGATACTCTTTTATCGAATTAAATGAAAACAAATGCTGATTTTTAATACTGTTTTTAACTCCATTCTTCCGGTTCTTCTATTTTCCTTTTCTTTTCTACACGCATGCAAAGAAAAATACTGATCTCGTATAAAAATATCAATGGAATGCTGCAAATAACTGTACTTAACATATCAGGCGGTGTAATGATAGAAACAACAATTACGATCACCAGAATGGAATGCCTTCTGTATTTGCGCAAAAAAGCCGAACTCACCACGCCGATCTTTGCCAGGAAATAAAGCACCAGTGGAAGCTGAAAGGCAATGCCCGAACCCAGCATCAAAGGGACCATCGTATTAAAATAACTGGCAATGGTCCAAAAATTCTCAATACTCTCATCTATCGAAAAATTTGCAAAGAAGTTAATGGTGTAGGGTGCCACAATAAAGTAGCCAAAGAATACACCGATAAAGAAAAGCAGCGATACCCAGAAGATCACACCTCTGGTCCCTTTTAATTCATTTGTCTTAAGTGCAGGTTTAACAAATTTCCAGAATTGCCAGAAAACATAAGGGAAGGCAAGTATGAAACCACCTATTAAAACAACATTGAGAAAAACATTGAATTGCCCGGCCACTGCATTGCTTTGCATGCGAACATGAATGGTGGTTAGACAAAGTTCATTGCCCATTCCCAGCCACTGTCCTAGTTTACATAAATACTTATAGGTGATAAAATCAGAATGGATGGGGCCCATCAGAATATTCCGGATAATGAATTTATTATAAATGCCCACGACGATCGCACCAATAACAATGGCAACTACAGACCTGAACAAATGTTTACGGAGTTCATCTATATGATCGAAGAAAGACATTTCCGCCTTAGGTTCAGGATTCCATATATTCGAGAAGACGCTCATGCAATGACTGCGAAGTTTGAAATTATATTAAACAAAACAAAACCTCGCAAAAATAAATTGCGAGGTTTAAAATACTTACATAAACATTCTAATTATTTTAATCATTCTTAGTAGAAGAAGGCTCATCATTTACATGTCCTTCGATCTCCTTTTTTACATTGTCTTTAGCGTCTTTAAATTCTCTGATCCCTTTTCCCAATCCACGCATTAATTCGGGTATTTTCTTTCCACCAAACATCAATAACACTATCAACAAAATAAGAATGAGGTGCTGCGGTGCAAATAAGTCTCCCATAAAATATAATTTAGTAAAGCAAGGTAAACGAAAAATAGGAATTACTAAAAAGAATACCGTTAAACAAAGCCTAAGCTGACAGAACTCAGAAATAGATTAAAATCTCTTTTCCTTGATCCTCGCACTCTTTCCGCTTCTTTCACGGAGATAGTACAATTTAGCTCTACGCACTTTACCTACTTTGTTCAATAAAACGCCGTCTACATTAGGAGAAAAGAAAGGGAACAAACGCTCAACTCCAACTCCGTCAGATATTTTACGAACTGTGAAAGATGCAGTTGCGCCGGTACCCTGTATCTTCACCACGTCGCCGCGGAAGCTCTGGATACGTTCTTTACCACCTTCTACAATTTTATAGTTTACAGTGACATTATCACCTGCTTTAAACTTAGGGTAATCTTTTTTACCGGTTAACTGGTCGTGTACAAACTTAACTGCTGCGCTCATAACTTTGATTTTTGCGGACGGCAAAGGTAATAGAAAAATTCAAATTTCAAATTTCAAATTCAGGTTTATTTATCTGGCCACATTTACAGCCCTCTTTTCCCTGATCACGGTCACTTTGATCTGCCCCGGATAGGTCATTTCGGTCTGTATTTTCTGGGCGATCTCAAAGCTCAGTTTATCACTGTCGATATCGGTCACTTTATCGGCTTCCACAATTACGCGTAACTCACGTCCCGCTTGAATTGCATAGGCTTTTTCCACCCCCTGGTAATTCAGGGCCAGATTTTCCAGATCCTTGATCCTTTGCAGGTATTGCTGCATGATCTCCCTTCTTGCACCCGGTCTGGCACCACTGATGGCATCACAGGCCTGAATGATCGGAGAAATCACATATTGCATCTCCATTTCATCGTGGTGTGCACCGATGGCATTTACTACGGCAGGATTTTCCCCGTATTTTTCTGCCAGCTTAGCCCCCAGTAAGGCATGGCTCAATTCTGTTTCTTCATCCGGAACCTTGCCTATATCGTGCAACAAACCAGCTCTTTTGGCCAATTTAGGGTTCATGCCCAATTCACTTGCCATGATCCCGCAGAGATTGGCTGTTTCGCGGCTATGCATCAATAGGTTTTGTCCGTAAGAAGAACGGAACCTCATTTTACCTACTATTCTCACCAATTCTTTATGTAAACCATGAATACCCAGTTCCATTACTGTTCTTTCACCAATTTCCATGATCTGTTCTTCCAGTTGCTTACGGGTCTTTTCTACCACTTCCTCGATTCGGGCCGGATGGATACGTCCATCAGCCACCAATCTTTGTAAACTCAATCGGGCAATTTCCCTGCGCAACGGATCGAATGAAGAAAGGATGATCGCTTCGGGTGTATCATCCACGATCAGATCAACACCTGTTGCTGCTTCAATGGCACGGATATTTCTTCCTTCACGGCCAATGATCTGTCCTTTGATCTCATCTGTTTCCAGATTAAATACGGTGACTGTATTTTCAATGGTTTGTTCAGCAGCAGTGCGCTGAATAGACTGAATCACAATTTTACGGGCTTCTTTATTGGCCTTCAATTTTGCATCTTCGATGATCTCCTGCTGAATAGAAAGTGCCTGTGTTTGGGCTTCATGCTTCAAGCTTTCTATCAATTGAGACTTGGCTTCTTCTGCACTCAGATTAGAGATCTTTTCCAGTCTTCTGATATGTTCTTCCTGATGCTTTTCCAGTTCAGTGCGTTTCAGATTTACAATCTCGATCTGACGGTTCAGGGCATCTTTGATAGTCTCATTTTCTTTGAGTTGCTTATCCAGTCCAATCTCCTTTTGATTGATAGAAATCTCTTTCTGTTTAGCACGACTTTCAGCATCACTGATCTTGCGGTTGCGTTCCAGCACTTCTTTATCGTGCTCGGCTTTAAGTTGCACAAATTTTTCTTTTGCTTCGAGCTGTTTCTCCTTTTTGACCGTTTCAGCTCTCAGTTCAGCTTCTTTCAGGATATTCTGTGCCTGCAACTCTGCATCTTCAATCTGTTTTTTTGTGTTTTTAGCGAAAATGAATCTACCCGCTGCAACACCTGCAATTAGTGCTACTACACCAATTATAATAGATAAAACCTGTTGGTCCATGTTGTTGGAATGTTTTAAAATAGTTCAGAATCATGATATTTCTATCGCTCCCCATTTTTTTCTTTAAATGAGACGTAATGTGCGAAGATAAATAAATATACAAAGTGAAAGGGAGAGAGCAGGAATTTATTATGAGAATAACTGTTAAAGTGGATCAGGATTGATCAGACAGCATTTTATCCAAGAGTGTTTCCAGCGAAGCCAACTTTATGGTAGTTTCCTGCTGCTGTATGATATCGGATGTAGACTTGGTTTGTTCCGTGGCAAACCACAACAGGACCATTGAAACATAATCCTGTGTATCCTTCCCGGCAAACTTATTTTTAAACTCTAATACTTTCTCATTGATCAGTTTAACGGTCTTGCGTACCATCTCCTCATCTTTCGGTTCTACTTTCAGCCGGTAAGACCTGTCTGCGATCACAACATTGATAGGTATCAGTTCTTCCATATTATTCTGCATTCAGTAAGGACAAACATTTTTCGATCTCTTTCAGATAAGTATCAATTCTTTTTTCCATGAGCTTTTTATCTGCCTCGCCCCAACTGCTCATCCCCACCTGCGCCGCGTCTAATTTTTGCTGCAGCGATTGGACCTGTTCGGTCTTTTTGATGCTTGCCGCTTTCTGCTTCTCCAACTCTTTCTTTAATTGACCGTTCTCTTTTTGCACAAGCCGGTATTGTTTCAGCAATTGCTGAAGCTTATCATGAATGTTCTTTAGCTGCTCATCTACCGGATTATTCATATCAATCGATCAGAATAAAATGTACTTAAAAACTGCTGACCATTTTTTACTTTCTTATTTCTGCACCCAACTCTTTCTGAAAAACCTCGATCAGTTTATTGACCATACTGTCTGTCTCCTTATCAGTCAAAGTTTTTTCCTCATCTAAAAAAGTAAAATTTACTGCCATTGATTTTCTATCGGCACCCAATTTATCACTTTCAAAAACATCAAATAAACGAACCGATTGCAGCTTTGATAATTTGGTTTTCTTCACCGCAATTTCCAAAGCTTCATAAGTCGTTGATCTGTTTACGATCAATGCCAGATCTCTCTGCACTGCAGGGAACTTAGGCACTTCCTTATACACGATCTTTTGTTTCTCAATTAATTTATACAGATCAACATAATTGATGTCGATAAAATAAACGGGTTGTTTAATATCAAAATCGTTCCGCTGTTTTTTACTTACTTCAAGCAATTTACCCAATTGTTTTTTTCCGTGAAAAAAAGCAACACTTAAATCACTTGAATCTTCTTTTACAAAATTGATCTCATTCAAGCCACTTAAATTAAAAATACTGCTAACAATTCCCTTTGCCTTATAGAAATCCTGCTGCTTACTTTTTTCTCTCCAGGCTTCTTCATGATCCATTCCTGTGATGTATAAAGAGAGATGTTCTTCTTCTTTATACGCACCTACAGCCTTGCTGCTATAGGTCTTGCCAAATTCGAAGAACTGAAGATTATTATTTCTGCGATTATTGTTATAGGCAATGATCTCCAATCCCGTTTCGAGCATGGAAGGACGTAACACGTCTAATTCGGCACTCAGATTATTGATCATCTTAACGGTCGTCTGCATCACTTCTTCACTGAAATATTTACTGTTGGTGATACTGTTGGTGAATATTTCATTAAACCCTAATCCAACCAGATAATTGCTGATCTTTTCTTTCAACGTTTCTTTTATACCTGCTACTTCTACCGAAGGTGAAATAGTGATGGAAGTAGGAATATCAATATTATCCAACCCATCGATACGCAATATTTCTTCTACGATATCTGCAGGTAAACTGATATCGGGTTTACTGTAAGGAACAGACACCCACAATTCATCCATACCTTCTTTCGCAATTTCAAAACCTAATGCGATCAATATTCTGTTCACGGCATCCTGATGATAATTCTTGCCGCTCAGTTTTTTTAAATAATGATATTTGATTCCTACCTGTGTTTTCTCTTTCGGTTTCGGATACACATCGATCACATCACTGGATATTTCTCCGCCCGCAATTTCTTTGATCAATAAGGCTGCACGTTTTAAAACATTTACGGTGTTTGAAATGTCCACCCCTTTTTCAAACCTTGCCGCTGCATCTGTTCTCAATCCGTGATGAACCGAGGTCTTGCGAATGGTCACTGCATCAAAGCAGGCGCTCTCTAAAAAGATATTTTTAGTGGTTTCTTTTACGCCGCTTTTCGATCCGCCGAATACTCCGCCGATACACATGGGCTCGCTTTTTCCGTTACAGATCATCAGATCTGTTGCGCTCAATTTCCTTTCTTTTTCATCAAGTGTAATGAACGCTGTTCCTTCGGGAAGGTTTTTAATGATCACATGCTGGCCTGCAATTTCATCAGCATCAAATGCATGTAAAGGCTGACCCGTTTCATGCAAAATATAATTCGTGATATCTACGATATTGTTGATAGAACGCAAACCGATCGCGGTTAATTTGTCTTTCAACCATTGTGGTGATGGGGCAATGGTCACACCACTGATACTAACGCCACTATAACGCGGACAAGCTTCTTCATTCTCGATCGTTACTTTGAACTGAAGAGAATTGCTGTCTGATTTGAAAGAATTATTAAAAGGAGATCTTACCCTTGTTTCTTTTTTATTGTGGTGCGTTAAATATGCACAAACATCTCTGGCTACGCCCAGATGACTCATGGCATCCATTCTGTTGGGTGTTAACCCTATTTCATAGATCCAGTCGCTATAAGGTTTAAAATAGTTCAAAGCAGGGCTGCCCACAGCAACCGTTTCAGGTAAAATAATGATGCCTGCATGATTGGATCCCAAACCGATCTCATCTTCTGCACAGATCATCCCAAAACTTTCTATACTGCGGATCTTGGCCACTTTCATGGTGATCGGCTCACCGCCAACAGGATAAATGGTAGTTCCAACTGTTGCCACCACTACTTTTTGTCCTTTTGCCACATTAGGTGCACCGCAAACGATTTGTAAAGCCTCTTTCTCCCCCACATTTACTTTTGTCACTTTTAATTTATCTGCATTGGGATGAGGTTCACATTCCAGCACTTCTCCTATTACCAATCCATCCAATCCGCCCTTGATGCTTTCATATTTTTCCAGGCTTTCCACTTCCAGCCCTATTGAGGTAAGGATCTTCGATAATCGCTCCGGTTCAATCGATTCCGGCAGGTATTCACTTAACCAATTATAACTGATCGTCATTGTTACTCGCTCTTGTTGTGCTGCAAATATAACAGATGCAGGCGAGAGGAGAATATTATGGGTCGGGGAATCTATTTCTTCTTGCCCTTGCGCACCAATTGATAGCTGTCATCAATGAAACGGCAGATCTGTTTGTTGGAGAGGGTTCCATCCACAATGATGGTGTTCCAGTGCTTTTTATTCATGTGATAACCGGGCAAAACTGCCGTGGGATATTCTTCACGTAATTCGATCGCCAGATCCGGGTCACATTTTACATTGAATTGTAAAGGTTGGGCGTCCAGTGAGGCCAGCAGAAATACTTTATTATTTATTTTAAACACCAAGGTATCCGGACCAAAAGGCAATGTTTCTTCCACCTCTTCTTTCGCTAAACAATAATCCCGTAAAGCTTCAATATTCATGGCCTTAAGTTCGGAAAAATATTTTACATACTAAAATAGAATAGGACAAGCATTGCGGAAGCAATTACCTGTCCTATTTGTTATACAAGATCAATTCAATGTAATAATGAAATCAGCTATCGGTGTACGTACTTTTTTCATGTTCACCAACCAATCATTCGCAGCATCTCTGTAACCTAAAGGCAACAATGTTACACTACGCAATCCCTTTTCTTTTAAATTGAGTAATTCATCTAAAGCAGCGGCATTAAACCCTTCCATAGGAGTAGCATCTACTTTTTGCTCTGCTGCAGCAATAATAGCCGCACCAAAGGAAATGTAGGATTGTTTGGCAGCATGTGTAAAATTTTCTTCCGCAGTTTTTGCCAGATAATTTTTCAACAGCATATTTCTATAATCGTTGGTAGCACTGTCGGGTAAGCTGCGCTCCTTATTATTTCTTTCAAATACGCTATTGATACGCTCTTCGGTATAATTATCCCAGGCAGCAAAGACCAACAAATGCGATGCATCCGTTATCTGACTTTGTCCGAATGCGATCGGCTTTATTTTTTCCAATAATTCTTTATTGGTGATCACTATAATTTCAAAAGGTTGCAAACCTGATGAAGAAGGTGCCAGCCAGGCAGCTTTTAAAATATAATCGACTTTTTCCTGCGGAACGGGTTGACCGTTCATCTTCTTGGTAGCATATCTCCACTGAAGATCATTAATTACACTCATGGTACTATTATTTTTTTTACATTTATTTTAGCAAAACTAATCCATATTAACTATACTTTTGTTACCGATATACTAAAGTATACCAACTTATTAATAATAACGATATGCCTGTAAACAATAAAGACCATCATGCCTGTACAAAATCCCTCTCCGCGGTAAGGGATGCATTGGATGTGGTGAGCAGTAAGTGGAAACTGCAGATCATCATTGCCATTTGGGCAGGAAACAAACGATTTAAAGATATCCAACGACAAATAGGAAGCATTTCTCCCCGGATGCTGTCGAAAGAGTTGAAAGAACTGGAAGAACATAAACTGATCGTTCGGCAGGTCTATGATACATTGCCCGTTAGTATAGAATACGTCGCAACACAGCACGCCGAAACCTTGAAAGATCTGGTTGATAATTTACAGAACTGGGGGATCAAGCATCGCAAAGCTGTTTTGGGAAAATAAAAAAAGCTGCAATATTTATTTGCAGCTTTTAATCTTCCCTAAAGAGTCCCTGCGGGGAAGAAATATCATCTAATAATAGAACACAGATAACGCGGAGTGTACTGATGATAACGGATTCAATACCGCTTTGCGGTATTATCTGCGTAGATCAGTTTCATCGGTGTCATCTGTGTTCTATTGTTTTCAAAAATTTATTTACAATTATCACTCACCCATTCTCCATCGATCATCACTTTACAAACATTGGTCAGGTATTCAAACGGATCGCCGTTGTATACAACCAGATCTGCATCCTTTCCCTTTTCAATGCTTCCCACTCTTTTATCAATGCCTAATAATTTTGCAGGATTGAGCGTGATCACTTTAAATCCGTCTTCATAAGGCAATCCTTCTCTTACAGCCATCGCTGCTTCATACAACAATACCCTTGTTTTGGGAACATAACTTTCATACCCTGTTTCTATAGAAACCGGAATCCCGGCTTTTGTTAATATGGCTGCACTTTCTCTTGTCATGTTTACCATATCGCCGCCATTACGCGCCATGGTCGCATGTAGGATCAGTTCCGCATTTGCAGCTTTTATCTCATCGATCAATCTGTAAGCTTCCGCAGCACCATCGATCACTAATTTGAAATTGAATTCCTTCGACAAACGGATCGCACTCATGATATCGTTTGAAGCATTTACGGTGATCAATGCTTTCACTTCACCTTTTAATAATTTACCCAGCATCTCCATCTTCAGATCCATTGCAGGTCTTTTGCTTGTGTCCTTATCGTTTTGTTTGGTGAGATAGCCCTGCGCTTTTATCAACTCCGTACGCAGCATCGCAATTTGTTTTGCTTTGGTTCCAGGAGATGTAAAATTACTTTGTACAGAAGGGCCGATCGTCATTGCCAGCATCGCATTTGGAACTAATGTTACCTGATCAACCGTACCGGGTTTTGTTTTTACGATCATTGTTTGTCCGCTTACCAATGCCCCGATGCCATGACCTGTATGCAGCACTGTTACACCGTTATCACGCACATACTTTACCAGTTTCTCTTCTGTATTGTATGCATCAATAGCCCGCAATTCGGGTTGTATGGGTGATGATTTTTCCAATTGATCCTGATCTGTCGGAATATTCAATGCACCCGATAATCCAACCACAGATCTTGCATCGATCAATCCCGGTGAAACAATTTTTGCCTCGGTGATCATGTATCCTTTAGGAACAGTAATATCTTTTGCAGATCCAACTGCTTCTATCTTTCCGTCTTTAATTAAGATGACCCCGCTTTTGATGGGAGCACCGCTTACCGTATAGATCATTTCTGCTTTGATCGCTGTTTGTGCCAGGATGAAACATGGCAGGCTGATGAAAGCAAAAATGGTTATGAATATTTTTTTCATGTAATTATTTTTGTTGATGATTTTATTGATTACCGTCTCTATCGTCCCCGTCATTATCGTCATATTCTGCACGATCTGCTGAATACGCATGGTATCCTCCAACTGCAAAAGCCTTATCTACTGGATTGGAAAGATCAAAACGTTTTTTCCCTTCTACCCATGTTTGTTCCACTTTTGAATACACACTGAAGGGATCGCCCGATAAAATAATAAAGTCGGCATCTTTACCTGATTCCAAAGAACCTACTCTGCTCGACAGGTCCAGCATTTTTGCTCCATTTATCGTCAATGCTTTCATTGCATTTTCACGACTTAATCCCGAACGAACTGCAAATGCGGCCCCTCTGATCAAAAAACGAGAATCCGTAACACCATCATCCGTATGAAATCCGATCAGTGCACCCGCCTTTTGTAAAACGGCAGGAGTTGCATTAGATACTTCCATTGCTTCTAATTTACCGCCGGGTGATTCGATCATGATGATAGAACAGGGAATTCCTGCTTTTGCAATTTCATCTGCTACTTTCCAACCTTCAGATATATGATGCAATACCATTCTGAAACCGAATTCTTTTGATAAACGGATCGCAGTTAAAATATCATTTTCTTTATGCGAATGAAAATGCACCACACGTTTGCCGTTCAATACTTCCACCAATGGTTCTAAACGCAGATCTCTTTCAGGAAGTTTGGAAGAATCCTTTCCGGCTTTTTCAATTTTCTTTTTATACTCCTGCGCTTTTACATAGAGTTCTCTGTCCATCGCCGCACTCTTGGCCCTGGTTCCCGGAAACCCTGCCGTGCCCCGCATGGGATTGGTTCCGTTGGCCATTTTCATACCGCCATACACCCCTTTTTCATTTACTATGATCAGGTCTTCCATCACTTTGGCTTCACGCATTTTTACATACACTGTTTGCCCACTCATCAGATGTCCGCTGCCGGGCATGATATTAATGGTGGTGATGCCACCTGCCAAAGCTTTTTTAAATCCGTCACTCGTGGGATTGATCGCATCGAATGCTCTTGTATCAGGATTCAATGCAGATGAATTATCCCCGCCTTCGGGACCGCCCAAATGTGAATGTGTATCCACTACTCCTGGCATGATAACCTTTCCTTTCACATCCGTAATAATGGCATCGGCAGGAATTTTTGTATCAGCGCCGCCTACAGAAAGGATCCTGCCGTTCTGTACGATCAATACGCCGTTTTGAATGGGCGCACCCGTCACCGGATAGATCAATGCACCTGTAAATGCTGTTGGCTTTTCCTGTGCATGAATGCTGCAGCAGATCACCCAAAACAGGGTTGATAATAAAATTGTTTTTCTCATGGTGTTTGTTTTGGTATAAAGGAATTCAATATACGAAAGAGAATGGTCTTTTAAAGAAGATTTTAACCAAAGAAGAAGATAACAGAGATACTGTCATCGAGTTTAATTTCTATATGCTTTTTTATTTTTAGCCTTATGGAGACTAGCTTTTATTGATCAAAAGAGTGCTGTGCAAATCCCCTTGAAGAAGGGAAATTAATTTGAGTATAGTTGTTCTTTTATCTCATTGATTTTTTATGGCAGCAAAGTTTCTATTTAAGCAATATATTCTTTAGCAGGTTGCAGAAATTCCAATACATCTGTTTCATCCGAGAGTATAAAATCGCCATAATCATCTTCCATTCTTTCCTGCATCAGCCTACTGAAAAACGCCGCATGGCTTGCATCAAATATATTGGATTGCACAAAATGCTGGTGTAGCATGGCAATAACCCCACTATGTGTTTTAGGTATTAAATCTTTGGTAAGTAACAAAGCTTTGGTAGCATGAAAACAAGCATAATAAAGTCTGTTAACAGCCGTTGCATAAAAATGATGCTGAATCAGCACATCTATCTCTGTAAGAAGGGACGATGCTTTTACTATTTTTAATCTAATGGATGCTTCTTTATTGCTCATGGTTGTAAAAGAGCACTGGCTTGTATTGTTTTGTGTAAAGAATAATAGGAAGGGTTGTTAGTCCAGTCTTGTTCCCAAACAATTAATAGATTTATAAAAGCTCCTAACTGAACGCTGAAAGGAAAAATCAAATCCTGGAGTTTTCTTTTTAATTGTTTGCTTACGGGTTGCTTAAGTAATATCAAAATATCCCAATCACTTTCTTCATTTGCAGTACTATTAGCCCTGCTGCCAAATAACAAAACTGTTGCATCAGGTGCAGCCATTTGTACTTGTTTTTGAATAGCTGATAATATGGTATTTATTTTTTGCAGTACTCAAATTTAATATTTTTTTGCAATACCAATTTCGGAAGTATGATACAAAACAATAGCTGATTCATTCAGTTCTTCAGTATAATACATTACTACCTGATTTTGGGATAAGCTACATATAACCCACATATAAGCCTCATATAAGCTATATATGACCCACTATTATTAGATGAGGCTTATATGTAGGTTAATAGTCTGTTATTGATAGGTTTTCTCTGTTTCATACTAAGTACTGGTAGCAATCAAACAAGTATCAGGCAAGTAATTGACAGGCATCGACAGGATGGCTAATATGTAAAAACAAAAAAGGAAGGCAGGATCTTAAGATCCTGCCTTCCTTTTTAAAAATATAGAATGAGCTTTTAGAGCATCTTCTTGATCTCATCGATCAACTCGCCTTTAGTAATAGGTATACCCATTATTTTATTGTAAGCCTGTGCATCAACAAAATACAGGTCGCGGATGATCTTCACCAATTGACCATTATTGATCTCAGGGATCAATACCTTATCAAAATTCTTGATGATGTCTCCCAGATTTTTAGGGAAAGGACGAACATAGCGGATATGTGCATGACTTACTGCATGTCCTGCCGCCTGTAATTCCAATACGGCGCTTTTGATGGCACCATAAGTAGAGCCCCAACCGATCACCAATACTTTTCCTTTTTCAGGACCACTATCCAGTGTTTGTAATGGAATATAGTCGGCCACTTTATCAACCTTGGCCTGTCTTGTCTTAACCATGTGCTGATGGTTATCTGTATCATAGCTAATATTACCGGTAATGTCTTGTTTTTCCAATCCGCCAATACGGTGTTCAAATCCCTTTGTTCCCGGAACAGCCCATGGTCTGGCTAATTTTTCATCGCGTTTATAAGGCATGAATTTTTCTTCCCCTTCATCCAGAGTGGTTTTGAATTTCACTTCAATAGGTTGCAGGTCTTTTGCTGCAGGGTATTTCCATGGTTCGGCACCGTTGGCAATATATCCGTCTGTCAATAAAATAACAGGGGTCATATGTTGTACTGCAATTCTGCTGGCTTCATAAGCAACTTCAAAACAATCACTTGGCGTAGAGGATGCAATGATCGGCATCGGACACTCCCCGTTTCTTCCATAATAAGCCTGCATCAGATCACTTTGCTCTGTTTTGGTAGGTAATCCTGTAGAAGGACCGCCACGCTGTACGTTCACGATCACCAAAGGAATTTCCAGCATCACTGCCAATCCCATGGCTTCGGCCTTTAATGCCATACCCGGACCTGAGGTTGTAGTGATGCCCAATAGTCCGCCATAGCTTGCGCCGATGGCAGAAGTGATAGCAGCAATTTCATCTTCGGCCTGAAATGTCTTTACACCAAAAGCTTTGTATTTACTCAGATCCTGCAAAATATCGGTAGCAGGAGTAATAGGATATGAACCGAGGAATAGTGTTAATCCGCTTTTTTCGCCTGCAGCCACCAAACCCATTGCCAAAGCTGCATTACCCATGATATTTCTGTACAGCCCTGAAGGCAGTTTTGCTTTCTCGATCGTATATCTGGTAGTAAAAGTTTCGGTGGTATCTCCGTAATTGTAGCCGGCCTGCAGTACCCTTACATTACTTTCGAAAATGGTGGGTTTTTTGCCGAATTTATCTTTCAGGAAGTCGATAGTAGTGTCCAAAGTTCTGTTGTACATCCAGTAAATAAAGCCCAGTACAAACATATTCTTTGCGCGGTCTCTTTCCTTAACACCCAGATCAGTAAAATCCTTTAGAGATTCGCGTGTTAATTTGGTGACATCGATCTTGATCACTTCATAACTGTCCAGACTACCATCTTCTAATGGATTCACGCCTTCGGGATAATTTGCCAATCGCAGATTCTTGGCATCAAAACCGTCAATATTGGCGATGATCTTACCGCCCGGTTTGATACTTTTCAAATTCACTTTCAAAGCTGCAGCATTCATGGCTACGAGTACATCGGCGATATCTCCGGGTGTATATACTTTATTGGAAGAAAAATGTAACTGATAACCACTTACACCTGCCACTGTTCCTATCGGGGCGCGTATCTCAGCCGGGAAATCCGGGAAAGTAGCAAGGTCAATTCCTAGTAAAGCTGTGTTATTGGTAAACTGTGTTCCGGTCAATTGCATTCCGTCTCCGCTGTCTCCTGCAAATTTTATCACTACATCCTGTAGAACTGTTTCATTAATGCTCATGGCAAGTATTTATTATAGTTTGCAAAGGTAAGAAGATGAACCATTGGTTGAACACCGTAGTTTTATTTTTATCAGAAATAATGCTGCAAAATTAATTCAGGCACATATCTTGCGTCTTCAATTTTCGCAAAGAAAGAGTTGAAATACACGATGAAGAATAAAATCAGTTTAATGATCATTTCCACATGGATGTTATTTTTTTTGAATACCATAGCCGCCTGTAACAGCAGTTCAGAAAGGGATCAGCATGAAGTTACGGAAACCCCGGCGGCGGATACGGTCAAGCAAACCGTACAAACCCCTGTTCAGTACGACAACAGCAAACAATATATTTATTTAACATTTGACGATGGTCCGCAAAACGGCACCAATGCAGTATTTGAGACCTGCAAACAACTGGGTGTTAAAGCCAGTTTTTTCATGGTAGGCAGTCATGCTTATACAAAAACACTGCAGGATGATGTTGACCGTATTCGCAGTGGGTATCCGCAAACGCTGTTGTGTAATCACAGTTTTACGCATGCCAACGGGCATTATATCTATTTCTATCATCATCCCGAAATGGCTTTACAGGATTTCTTAAAAACACAATCCTTCCTGAATATACCCTATAAGATTATCCGGCTTCCGGGTAACAGGGCTTTTGTTTTAAAAAATGAGATCAAAGCTTCCGGACTGGTTAAGCCTGTATGCATTCAATTGGATCAGGCAGGATACAATGTAATTGGTTGGGATGTTGAATGGTCTTTCAAACATAAGAATGCGCATCCTGTTCAAACGCCCGAAAAAATGCGGGCAATGGTGGATAGTGCATTGGCCAAAAATGATACGAGGACAGCAAACCATATTGTCATTCTTTCGCATGACAGAATGTTTCAGGATCGAAATTTTACAGATTCTTTAGCAAAATTTATCATGCTGTTGAAAAGCAATCCTAATTATGTTTTTGAAACAGTGGACCATTATCCGGGGTTAAAACCACTGCAATAATTTTAACGGTTTTTATCAGTACAATATTTTTAACTTTACACTTATAAAAAAATAAACCTATGGCATTATTTCAATCAGGAAATCCAACATTGACAGAAAAAATATTCAATTCATCTGCCACACGCAATGCAGAATTGCAGGGTGTGATGAGTGTAAGAGGAACCATGAATAAATTCGGTTTCATGCTGTTGATGCTGATGGGTGCTGCAACTTATACATGGAACCTGTATCAGACAGGTAATCCCGGACAAATGCAAACATTGATGTATGTGGGCATTTTCGGCGGGATGATCGCAGCATTTGCCATCATCTTCAAACCAACATGGGCACCTTATATCGCTCCTTTGTATGGTTTACTCGAAGGATTATTTATTGGTGGTATCTCTGCCGTGATGAATGATATGTTCGCTAAAAGCTATCCCGGTCTGGTAATGCAGGCAGTGGGTTTAACCTTTGGTGTGGCCATTGCTATGTTCTTATTGTATAATTTTCGTGTGATCAGAGCAACAGAGAAATTCAAGAGCATGCTTTTCGCAGCAACATTGGGTATCGGTATATTCTATCTGCTGACCATGGTCTTCAGGATGTTTGGTGTGGATATGCCTTTCATGTACGATTCAAGTTTGCTGGGTATCGGTATCAGTTTATTTATTGTAGCCATTGCTGCATTGAACCTGATCATGGATTTTGACATGATCGAAAAAGGTGCAGATGCGGGTGCTCCTAAATATATGGAATGGTATGGTGCTTTCGGTTTAATGGTAACCATTGTTTGGTTATACATTGAGATACTGAAATTACTGAGCAGGTTTGCGAAGAGAAATTAATTGATCCAAGAATAATTGTAAGAACCATTCCCGCAAAGGAATGGTTTTTTATTTGCGTGCATAATTCGATTTCCATTAAAATACGAATAGCTTTATCTTGTAGATTCATTCATGTTCATCAATCGTTATGGAATTCAACCGCTCAGATCTATCCAACGAAGCATTAATCGATATATACAAACATTTATTATTGCCACGCATGATCGAAGAGAAAATGCTGGTCTTGCTTCGACAGGGAAAAATAAGTAAATGGTTCAGCGGCATCGGTCAGGAAGCCATTGCCGTTGGCAGTACCCTTGCCTTGGAAGAAGATGAATGGATCATGCCCATGCATCGTAATCTCGGTGTGTTTACCTCCCGTCAAATGCCACTCCATAAATTATTCATGCAATGGCAGGGTAATCAGGAAGGTTATTCTAAAGGACGTGAAAGAAGTTTTCATTTCGGAAATAAAGAACATCATATCTGCGGAATGATCTCGCACCTTGGTCCGCAATTAGCCATTGCAGATGGTGTTGCATTAGCCTATAAATTAAGGCAGGATCAAAAAGTAGCCGTAGCCTATTCGGGCGAAGGCGGAACCAGTGAAGGCGATTTTCATGAAGCGTTGAATGTGGCTGCCGTATGGGGGCTTCCCGTTATATTCATCGTAGAAAATAATGGCTATGGTTTAAGCACTCCGGTGAGTGAACAATACCGCTGCAAAAATTTAGTAGATAAGGCAATCGGTTATGGAATGGAAGCCGTGCAAATAGACGGTAACAATGTTTTGTCTGTATATGATACCATTAAGGGTGTTCGGGATTATTGTATCCGTGAACAGAAACCTTATCTTATTGAATGCATGACATTCAGGATGCGCGGACATGAAGAAGCCAGCGGCACCAAATATGTTCCCAAAGAATTATTTGAAGAGTGGGGCAGAAAAGATCCCATCAAAAATTTTGAACAATATCTTACGGCTGCCCTGGTATTGAATGAAATGCAGATCGCAGATATCAGAAATGAATTCAGACAATATATAGAATCGGAATTGATCCTCGCTGCCGAAGCAGATGCTGTTGTTGCTATTACAGACGAAGAATTGCATGATGTTTATGCAAAGCAGTTAATCGCAAGTCCTGAGTCGCAAGTTGCAGAACTCGCGACTCACGATTCACGATTTCCGACTCCTGACTCCCGACTTCCGACTCCCGACTTGCGATTCGTGGATGCCATCAAACAGGGTCTTCATCAATCCATGCTGGAACATCACAACCTGATCTTAATGGGGCAGGATATAGCCGAGTATGGCGGTGCATTTAAAATAACCGAAGGATTTGTAGAGGAGTTCAGTAAAGACAGGGTGCGCAATACGCCGCTTTGTGAAAGCGCCATAGTGGGTGTTGCATTGGGATTGAGTTTGGAAAGATTCAAATCGGTGATGGAAATGCAGTTTGCCGATTTTGTGACAGCAGGATTTAATCAGATCGTCAATAATTTAGCCAAGATCCATTATCGCTGGGGACAAAATGCCGATGTGGTGATCCGTATGCCAACTGGTGCCGGCGTTGGTGCAGGACCGTTTCATTCGCAAAGTAATGAAGCATGGTTTACCCATGTGCCCGGACTCAAAGTAGTATATCCTTCTTCTCCCTATGATGCAAAGGGTTTATTAATAGCGGCGATCAATGACCCTGATCCTGTACTATATTTTGAACATAAAGCATTGTACAGAAGTATCAGTGGCCCTGTGCCCGAAGCATATTATGAAGTAGAGATCGGGAAAGCCAATATTGTAAATCAGGGTGAAGACATCAGCATCATTACTTATGGTGCAGGCGTTCATTGGGCGATGGATTATGCAAAGGAACATACTGACATAAGTATTGAAATACTGGATCTACGCACCCTATTACCCCTGGATCATGAAGCCATACAAAATGCAGTGGCCAAAACAGGAAAGGTCTTATTGTTGCATGAAGACAATTTAACAGGCGGTATCGGAGGCGAGATCAGTGCCTGGATCAGCGAACATTGTTTTGAAATGCTGGATGCACCCGTTTTGCGTTGTGCCAGTCTGGATACACCCATACCCTTTCACAGCAGCCTGGAAAAGAACTTTCTGGCGTTGAGCAGGCTGGATGAGTATGTTAAGAAATTATTAGCATATTGATAGTTAATCTGTTACTATCAATACAATACACACAGTAAATAATTGCATTGTATTCCCCCAAAAAAGCATTTAATATTTAATAATTATATTTGCAGCGTTTTTAATAATGCTGCTTGCCGTGGTATGATTTTTATTCACTAAACAAATACCCATTTTTATGGCAACAAAAACGACAACAACCAAAAAGACAACTCCTGTAATTAAAACAGCTCCGGTTGCAAAGAAAAAAACAGCAGTAGCAGCTGATACCAATAAACTAAGAACTGCGATTGCAAATGCTTTGAGTACTTTCCACAAAATTGACGATGCAGCAAATGCTGAGATCATAGAAAAACTTCATTTTGTAATTGGAAGTTTTGATTTTGACCAAAACCCAATTGGCTTATACGAATTTGGTGAAAAGGCATTACCTATTTTAACCCACATCAAAGAAAAAAACAGCAAGCTTGTAACTAAAAAAGTAATTGACGATTTAGTGAAGGTTTTAGCAAAATAATTTTTCAAACAAGATCATTTCCTTATAGAGACAGTCTATTGAATCCAATAGACTGTCTCTATATCCCATTATCTGATCATTGGGCTTTGATGAATTTGCAAGCCTATGGGGAACCGTCATCACGAGCCGTGTGCTGAAATTTGAAAAATTGAAACGTGAACTATGTCATGGCGTGGTGATCTGTCAATTAAAAAGTGAGATAGCCACAGCATCTACAAGTTCATGTAACCGATAATGTTCTCGTTAGATGCTTCTCTATGACATTAGCCGATGGAGCATCGTCATTACAACTTTTTCATCTCGCCTCTTTGTTCATTATTGATGAACCATATTTTTGTCACATTGCCGGATTTGTCTAATTCAAATTCCAATTGACGGTTACTATCATCTGCATAAAAGAATTTGCTGTTTGATTCAGGTTTCAGTTCAATATCTGGTGTGCCGTCTCTGTGGCGATATAGTTTATTGTCTTTCTTAATTACATCCAGTGTAAGGCCTGCATTGTATTTTCCAACATACTTATCCAATAAAGAAGGATCGATCTTTACTTCCTTATGTTCGTATGGTGTTTCTACAGGCAGATCAAAAACAATGGAAGCCAAGCCTTCGGCGATCACATCAGTGATGGGTAAAGTATTGTTTTGCACTACTTCCGTATTTGCTAAAACGATCACACATACATCATCATTTGTATAGCGACTGATATTACTGATGAATCCAGGAATGCCGCCGTTATGCCAGATACGGGAATGTTTCTGCATGCTGTCGATAATGATACCATACCCATAATTGCTTTTGCCGGGAGTAAACATCTTTTGCTTTGAAGCATTAGATAAAATAGTTGTACCATACAATGCCCTATCCCATTTATACAGGTCCTCCACAGTTGAAAACAGCACACCTGCACTGAATGGCCATGCCAAAGAAATATAGGAAGCATTGGTTATTTTTTTCTTATTCATCGAATAACCTTTGGCCCGCATGGGCAAAATTGAATCGAGTTTATCGGCACCTGTATTATTCATGCCAGCTTTAGCGAATATATTTTGCTGAACATAATCGGCATAAGATTGCCCGCTCAGTTTTTCAATGATGCATCCCAATAAAAAATATCCCGAATTGCTGTATTGGTATTTTGTTCCCGGTGAAAAGCTATAGGGCTTTGACCTGATGAATGCAAGCATGGAATCTTTGCTTAACGTAAGTGTTGCCAGGCTTTCAAATTGTGCCTGTGCGGTATAATTCGCAATACCCGATGTATGAGTCAAGAGCATATGAATGCTTACGCTATCCCCTTTCGGAAAATCGGGAAAGTATTTGCTTAGTTTATCATCCAGATTCAATTTTCCCTGTTCGGCCAATTGCAGGATAGAAGCCGCAGTAAATTGTTTCGTGATCGAACCGATCCTGAATTTAGTATCTGCTGTATTGGAAACATTCCATTCCCTATCTGCAAAGCCATATGCTTTTTTGAGTACTATTTTATTTTGTTTGGCAACCAGCACAACGCCATTAAAGCCTTTGATCTTCATCTGTGCATCCATATACTTCTCTAATGATTGCGTATAATTCTTTTGAGCCTGCAATGTGAAAGGCAGTAAAATAAGAAGGATGATCTTTTTCATAATGGTATTTGTTAGGTTTAAATTAATTTATTCTCCCGGATGATAGGTTCTTTCTGCATGCTGCAATACATCTTCCTTATAGAACAGCACATCCTTGAATTGACCTTTACTATACATCAATGCCTGATCAGTAAAATGTTTGGAAGAAGGATCTCCGCTTTCACCTCCTGCCAGTAATGACTTAGCTTTAATATGTGTACCTCCAAGGGAGTCCTGTCGGACAAACTCAACAGCGCATATAAAACTGTTGCCGTTAACGCCGTACATTTTCTTTGTATTGGGATAAACCCTGCTGCTGTAAGATGGTATCTGTCCCCATTGCGAAGAAGTGTATCCAACAGGAATGCTTTCTTTCGTGTCATCGAATTTCGGATCGATATCATCATTCAATCTTTGAAAGCGATTGATCTCACCCCATGCCATATTCCATTTACCGTAGAGATCATTTAAAGTTTTGATAGCAGTTTTAAATTGAGTGAGTAACACAGCTGCATTATCAGCATCTGCTGCGAACTTGGCTATTTTGATCACCAGTTCATCCGATTCAGAAAAGCTCTTTGATATTCGGATGCTCCTCATGATTTGCATGCCCCAGTTTACAGCGAGTGAGGTAGCGATAGAGTTTTCTCCTGACCGCAGGTCCCAGTCTCTCATGACCCGTATGGGTTCTTTCAATGTTATTTTATTGGTATCGCTTTGTGGTAAAGCATCATAGGCTTTTGTTAATTCAGGAACTAATTTTTCGAAGAAAGAAAGATACTTGTCGTATCCTGCTGTGATCACTTTATCGATCGTATATTTTTTCTCTCTTGCTAAAACTCTTACTGCATTGATGCCTCTGAAATTCTCTTCATCAGGTGACATGTATACCGGATAGTCCTCTTTCTTGGGACTATTCGTTCCTGCAACGGTAAATGGGGTACTGTTACAATTCTGCAACCAGCCATTGGGCGGATTGATGGAATGAATGATCTCATCAACAGTATGCAAACCTTTCCATTCGGTCGCGGTAATACTTCCGTCAACAGGTTTGTTCCAGTTATAGTTTTTATCTCTCACGGGTACATAATTGCCATGCCAGTAGGCAATATTCCCTTCGGCATCTGCATAGACGGTATTATTGGAAGTATTGCCGCGCAGGTCCAATACTTTCTTAAACTCGTTGAATGATGTTGCTTTTGTTCTTAACCAGCTTTGTTCTAAACTAATGATGGAACGATTGAAAGAACGAACACTCAAATATTGTCCGTTCTTCTTTGCCATCACCGGACCATGATGTGTAAATAGTGCTTTGACAGTTTTTGTTTGCAGTGCATTGTTTTGCTTATACTGTATGGAAATATTTTTGACAACAACAGGCTTCTGCTGATGCTCATATTCATAGACCCATTGATCATTTTGATTGCTGATCTTTTCGATGTATGAATCCGAAACATCTACTTTACTCGATGTGTGCATCCATCCGCAATGCTCGTTGAAACCCTGGTACACGAAGAACTGTCCCCATGTTACTGCCCCGTAAGCATTCAATCCTTCTTCACTTACAACATGCACTTCCGGTCGGAAATACAAGGTGACATGCGGATTGATATATAAAATGGCATTGCCGTTCTGCGTGATAGAAGGAGCAAATGCAAAACCATTACTACCCGTTAATTTCTCATCTTCATTCTCAAATATCTTATCAGTTGAAACGAAACTTGGTTGTATGGATGACTTGTTTATAGCATTTAGTTCAGGTCCATATAATTGCTTCAGGTCATTTTGATCCAGCCCTGCCGTACTGATAGCACCAATACTTCCGTCAGTCCATAGCAAAGCATACCAGGGTTCGAAATGGTTTAATAAAGCAGGTTTTGTTTGGGGATGTTTGTAGAGATAATAATTGACCCCATCGGCAAATGCATCTAATAGCTTATGTAACCATGCCGGACTTGTTTGATAATCTTTGATGGCTTCTGCTGAATCAATGAGCATTCTTATCAGCAGATCATTGTACAGATCTTTTTCTCCGTTTATTTCAGAAAGTCTTCCCAACTTCTCAATATAATTCACCTCCACTCTCTTAAAATCATCTTCACATTGTGCATACAATAAACCGAACACAGCATTGGCATCTGTTTTACCATAGATATGCGGAATGCCCCAGTTATCTCGAATGATGCTTACTTGTTTTGCTTCCTGTTCGTAACGACTGATCTCCTGCTTACTGAATTGCGCAAAGAGTTGAAGCGGGAATAATAAAAGCAGCAATACCTTTTTCATGAATGAAAGTTATTCATTTTCTAAATGATATTCTTTCTGTAAAAAAATGATCAATCTCTTTGCCTTTTCTTTATATCGCCCTAATATATTTTTATATAATCCTAATTGCCCTCTTTCAATGCGAATTAAGCTGTACAATTTTTCAATGAATGGCTGATCATAATTTGTAAACAACTCCACTCTGTTGGGCACGGTATGATAGAAAGGGTCGGCTGAAGCGGGTGGCAGTATCGGTATTTTTATCAGGTTAACTGCAAACTCTTCCACAGATTTAAAATTGCTCATGTATTCATCACTGTTCACTTTTAAAATGGCATAATAACTGGCAAATGCAATAATAGAATCTTCCACAGCTTGTTTATGAATCATACTAAATCCACCGGCATTGCGTAATTGAACTAATGTATTATCGTTAGGCGTAAAAGTGCCCACCCATCCAAAAAAATAATAGAAATGACAAAGAAATGTATCCTGTTTATTGATATTTTTAATTTCTGTTGAAGCGATCTTCAGGGCACTATCCATCTTTGCCATCAATAGATTTTGTTTCAGGAAAGTTCTATTGATCTGTGTCGTATCATCTTTCAGATTTTGGATCATGCTTTCCATGTACACTTTTTCTTTTTCCCTTGCAGTAATACTCTCCCGCAAGCTTTCAGCAAAAAAACCCATGGTTACAGCAATAAAGATCATCAGTCCTTCCAATAAATATTCTTTCCAAGGCTTTGGCTTATGATGTAACTGCGGATGATGATGTACTTCCATAGTTTTTATTTCTGATTCAGCTAATACAACAGATTCTACTCCCGACTCCTGACTCAAGACTCCCGACTCTCCCCCCGGGATTTCCGTCTTCCTGTCTTCCCGACTTTCTTCTATATTCTTTTCTTCATTCATACTTACATTATTACAAATAACTCAACCACCATTTTTCTTTATGATTTGTCTTATAACCATCATACCATTTACATAGTGGATATAGAGAAATGACAAGTATGGCCCATATCAGGTATACGATACCCAAACTATATCCTTCACCGGGGATCTGAAACAGAAAAGGATTTTGTTTAGCTGCCTGCAGTGCATCATTCATGGAATGTCCTCTGCTGAAGAACAATACTGCACAAATACTATGTGCCAGATAAAAATGAATGAGATAATAGAAGAATGCTGTTCTTCCATACACACGCATGATGTCGGTAAATCTATTCTGTACATTTTCTATCCATGCCAAAAATAATAGGGCCGGTCCAATCGTGATACACATATATAATAAGGAAGGTGGGTATTTATGTACTTTAATAAAAGATAAAAATGTGTAAAGACCATTTCTCTGCACAGACCAAGGGAAAGGATCACCATATACATTACTGAATCGCAGCACTACAAAAAACAGCAGGATGGCGATACCGGAACGCAGCAATATCTTTCTTCTTTGTTCAACCGAATATTCAGGAGAAAAGAATTTGCCTGTGCAATAGCCCAGCAACATTAAACCTGTCCATGGTACAAAAGGATACATGATAAACAGAAACCTGTCTTTTGCATATTCATGGAAGGATTGCCGATGTATCAGGTCCCACCAGATATTGGATTTAAAACCGGGTGCCGATTCCGGAATATTTAAGAGATTATGCCCAAATACTATGATCAATCCCAGTATTAAAATAATATTGAAACGAAGATGGATGAGCAGGCCCAGTATCACCATACTGATACCGATGGACCAGATCACCTGCAGCATGATGAAATGAGTAAATGGAATAAATGTTACACCGAATGATACAATGAATATCTCTGCAAAAATTAACCATAAACCTCGTTTCATGATAAATGAACTCAATTCTTTCTTTGTCTTACGCAGACCTTGCAGATAGATGGAAGTTCCTGAAAGGAATACAAAGACGGGTGCGCAATAATGCGTGATAAATCTTGTAAAGAACAGGATGGGTGTTGTGCTGTTCAGGTCCAGCGGATCCTGTGTTTCGGCAGTAATATGCGTAAAATCGCGCACATGGTCCAATGCCATAATGATCATTACGATACCTCGGAGGATATCAATGGATCCTATTCTTTTGTTTGTAGTTAGAGTTTGGTTCATGGTGTTAGGCATAGGTTTATGATCTGGGTTCTGAGTAATTTCATTCCAGTGATGCGCTTTAAAAAAAAGAAAGGAGTTTTGGGTACGATCGGGACAACATAGCTGTTCACCGACTGATTTGAAGCAGTAGTTTGCATTAATAGGTTTGTTAGGTTTACTTAATAGAGCCGAAACAACAAGATATTAATAAAGATCGCAAAATGCAAGCTTTTCTTTAATATGTTTAGCCTAATTAAAGTACTGCCCTTACACTAACATAATATGCAATTACCTTTGTTAAACACAGCTAAATTATCATGAAGAAATATCTGGTCGCAATAATGGTTACTATGTTCATGGTCATAGGCATTTTGTGCATCACCAATCCGGGCTTCAAAGAACCCTATAAATTATTTGAGAATAAGGAAGGCAAACTGATCCACAACTACCTGATCTTTTCGATTTATGAGCATCTCGAAACCATCGAGCATACTGAAAAAGGAAATTTCAGATCCTACAAAAGATATATTGGTATTGCCCTCACTTTTTATGAGATCAATACAGTAACTGTTAAAGACGAATAAACTCCAATTGTTTATTGCTCATTTGCTTTCAGCACCCTTAAAAAATTACCTCCTAATATTTTTGTAACATCCCTTTTGCTGTAACCCCTTTCCAGCAATGCTTTGGTGATGAGCGGATAAGATGTTACATCATCCAATTGCTGTGGTGAGGAAGTGATACCGTCAAAGTCAGAACCCAAACCAACATAATCAACTCCCACCAGTTTGATGATGTATTCAATATGATCGATCAATAAGGACAGTGGAGGTCTCAATCCTTTTACTTCATCCGGGTATTTTCTAAATAAGTATTGCTGGAAAAAATAAGACTCCGGATTGATCTTCATCAGCGAATCTTTTTCTGACTGATGTGCTGCTTCAAACAGCGCTGTTCTTTTTTCAAATGTGCTGTCTAAGAATCCTGAGAAGAAATTCACCTGTATCACTCCTCCGTTCTTTGCAATGGCTTTGATCTGTTCGTCTTTTAAATTGCGCTGATGCGGACTGAAATGATAAACACTGCTATGTGATGCGATCACCGGCTTGCTGGTTGTTTTGATCACGTCCCAGAATGTTGTTTCACCCACATGACTGATATCAACGATCATTCCCAATTGATTCATTCTTTGAACCACTTGTTTTCCGAAATCAGTTAGTCCCTTATGGTCTAAGTCTTTTTTAAATCTTTCTTCAAATGCACTACTGGCCCATGTTGTAGAATTGTTCCAGGTCAATGTCATATATCTTGCTCCGCGTTTATAAAGAGCATCCAGTTTGCTCAGGTCATCTTCGATCATATGTCCGCCTTCTACACCAAACATCGCGGCGATCTTATGTTGTTTCACTGCTTTGTATAATTCTTTTGTATTGGCCACTTTTACGATCTTATCAGGATTTCTTGCCACTACTGCATCCAGTGTATCCATTTGCCTGTTGGCATAAGCATAGGGGTTCTTTTTATTCCCATCACAAAAAACAGAGAAGAGCTGAACATCCAATCCACCTTCTTTCCAACGCGCCAGATCGCTCTGTGTCTTTCCTCTCAGGTCGCTGTCAAAAACATCGCCATTATCCGTAGCTTTCATCAGAATATCATTGTGTGTATCCACCACAATGGCCTTCGCATGGATCTTCTGATAAGATTGTGCAACGATCTGCTGAACCATTACGATGCAAATAAATAAACTGATCTTTTTCATCTTCTGTTTTTATGGTTTCTTGATAAATTCATAAGGCATATAATCTACAAATCCCGCTACTTTGATCGTAGCTGATTTTACTTTTCCATTTTCGATGGTGAAAGGGATTTCCATCACACCCCAGATAGGATTACTATAGGTGCAGAGAAAACGATTGCCACCCAGAGATTCCATCTTACCTGTCATTACGTGATGCTGGAATTTCGCTTTTAAATGATCGCCTTCCAATTCGATCTGCATGGTTCCGTATGGATCATTCTCATAAAGCCCGGTAAATTTTTGTAAAGGAAGGGTAACAGGCAAATGCATGGCTACAGTATCTCTTTTTTTACGAACGGTTTCAAGATCGATTTTGTTCTGTGCCTCAGCATACCCATTGTACACTTTACTGTAATTTCTATAAGGGAATCCAAGATAAGCATCCATGATATCCCATTTCAAAGCTTCATAAAATTCATTAGCATCTGTGTTGGTTAAAATGACGATGCCCAATTTATCTTCCGGTATTAAAGTAACACTCGTAACAAATCCATTTACACCACCTGTATGAGATACAATCTTCTTACCGCCATATTCCTGCAGGAACCAACCCAATCCGTATAAATAAAAGTGTCCGTTATTAAATAATACTCTTCCATCACCCAAAATTGAATTAGGTGTTCTTGTTTGCTGAATGGCTGATGCAGGAATCACTTGTTTGCCTTCAAACTTTCCGTTGTCGAGTAACATGGTCACCCATTTGCTCATATCATTAACGGATGAACTGATAGAACCTGCTGGTGCAATATTATCCAACTGACCGTAAGGGATCTTGATCAGTTGATCTCCGTTCATAGTATGTGCGGTTGCTTTATTCGTTGCAGCACCAATCTCTTTCGCCAATGCTAAAGTTCTGGTCATACCCAAGGGCTGAAATATTCTTGTTCTAACAAGATCCTGCCATGTTGTATTGGCTGCATTGCCTGCGATCAATCCGGCTGCACAAAATGCCGCATTAGTATAACCCCATTTGCTGCGAAAACTATAGACAGGTGTTAACCTTGCAAACTTTTTAAAGATATCATCGGTTGACAGGTCTGTATCGAAGAACATAAAATCTCCCTGAAAAGTATTCATGCCCAAACGATGACATAAGAGATCTCTCACCGTTACTTCTTTGCTTACCCATTCGTCTTTCATTTTAAACTGAGGCAGCCATTTGCCGGCTTTATCTTCCAGTGATAATTTCTTTTCTGTATCCAGTGTTGCTAATAAAGTTGCAGTGAAAGCCTTTGTATTAGAGCCGATCATAAATAATGTATTCTCATCTACTTTATCAGTGCCGCCCAATTCCTTTACACCATATCCTTTCATCAGCACCACTTTCCCATCTTTTACGATACAAACTGAAACACCGGGAATATGCCATACTGCCAATGCATTGTTTATATAATTATCCAGACTGTCTTTTACAAATGAAGGAATTGTTGCAGTGTTTTGCGCAACTGCCAACAATGGAATAAATAATAAAAGAAGGATTGTTTTTTTCATGATGGTTGTTTTATTATTATAGCTGTGAGGAGCTAGCTATGAACTTCGAGCAAAAACTCGCAGCTCGCAGCTAATAGCTCAAAGCTCTTCATTACATTTTTCCCGGGCCATATAATACCTTACCGCTTCTCACATCATTTTGTTTTCCGTCTTCCACACAGACTTGTCCGTTCACTATAACATATTTAAATCCTGTAGAATACTGGTGCGGTTTTTCGTAAGTGGATTGATCCTTCACTTCTTTCTCATCAAACAAAACAATATCGGCTGCATAACCTTCACGAATTAATCCACGATCTTTCAATTGGAATTTTTGTGCAGGTAATGACGTCATCCTGCGAATCGCTTCTTCTAAAGAGATCACTTTTTCATCGCGCACGTATTTACTCAGCACTCTTGCATTGGTACCGTAACCACGGGGATGCGGAGAACCCACACCAAATAATCGGATGCCTGCATCACTCGCAAACATGTTGTACGGATATTTCATGATGGCTTTAACATCATCATCACTCATGCCATGAAACACCATTCCTGCACCGCCTTGTTTGATCATTTCACAAACAGTCAATGCTTCTTCTTTGGCTTCATGTTTTTTTCCTTTGATCAGATTCACTTCTTCGATACTCTTTCCGTTCAATGTTGTATCTGCTCTAAAGTATGCAACCACGGGATAACTGAAATGTTTCAGTTTTCTTTTTTTCAAATGTTCCAGCATATAATCAACCACAGCTTTTAATTGTTTAGGATCATTCAATCTTGCATTGATGGAATCCTGCCCGTCGGCTAAAACCCAGTCCGGTAGCAATGTTCCCAGATTGGTACTGCTGGCTGTGTATGGATATTGATCGATAGTTACATCCAATCCTTCGTCTCTTGCTTTGATGATCATGGGCAATGTTTCTTTGCTTCTGCCCCAGTTATTTTGTCCGCTTAATTTAAAATGAGAAATTTCTACCGGCATTTTATTTTCTCTGCCCACATGTAATGCTTCTTCAATGGCTTCTGTTACACTATCAGCTTCATTGCGGATATGACTTGCATACACTCCATTATATTTTGCTGCCACTTTTGCCAAACCAACCACTTCTTCTGTTTTGGAATATGTACCCGGTATATAGATCAATCCTGTAGAAAAACCAACGGCACCGTCTTTCATGGCCTGTTCTACGATGCCTTCCATCTTTTGCATTTCTGCTGCAGAAGGATCACGGTTGGCAGAACCCATGGCTGCTTTACGTACATCATTATGTCCGATGAGTGTGGCAATATTGATGGAAGTCTTTACGCTGTCCAACATCAAAAAGTATTTTTTGATATCCACATTCGATGATCCGCAATTGCCCGTTACCACAGTGGTCACACCATCATAAATAAAGTTGGAAGCCCATGGATTTTTCTTTTCATCGCCTTCAATATGCGTGTGCACATCAATAAAGCCGGGTGCTGCAATAAGCCCTGAGCCGTCAATTATTTTATGGGCTGTATAATTACCAAGATGACCAATGGCAGCGATCTTTCCGTCTTTTATCGCAATATCGGCATAGACCCAGGAGTTGCCAGTACCGTCTATGAGCTTAGCGTGTTTGATCATGATATCGACCTGCTGGGCAGATGATAGGAATGGAAGAAAAAACAAAAAGAACAATAATTTTCTCATAGCGGTGTTATTGGCATTGAAAGTAAGAAAAGATTTTGTTTAAAGGGTAAAACAGCTCCCCTTTAGGGGTTGGGGGTATCCCTTTCTTCGTAATTCCTTCGTATCCTCCTGCTGACTTATTGCTGTTTTATTGCAGGCCACTCGAAGAACAGCCGAAGAAACCAGCAAAAAGATAGGAAGCAGGTGATAAGAATGTAGGGAAGTTTATTAGTTGAATGGTTGATCAGTTGATTGGTAAAACAGGGACATGAATCGTTCCTCCTTCGCTAAAGCTATGGAGGATAAAGAATCGCGAGTTTGTGAGAACCGTTGCGACCGTTGTATTCTTTGCGCCCTTTGCGTGAAATATAGTTGTTGGTCAGGCGACACAACAACAGTTAATACAGAATCAATTGTGGCAATTGCCCTCTCATTCCTTACTTTTGCCAACCGAAAAATGTGCTATGTTAGATAAGTTAGACGCCATAAAAGCAAGATTTGAACAGGTAGGCGTAGCCCTGACCAATCCTGAGATCATCAATAACCAGAAAGAGTACAGTAAATTCAGTAAAGAATACCGTGCGCTCGAAAAGATCGTGCTGCCTTATGAAGAATACAGGAAAGTGTTGGCCGATCATGAATTCGTGAAAGAGAACCTGAACAGCAATGATGAAGAAATGAAGGAACTGGCCAAAATGGAATTGCCGGAATTAGAACAGCGTAAAACCGAATTAGAAAAATACCTGACCAAATTATTGATCCCGAAAGATCCGCAGGATGATAAGAATGCGATCATAGAAATCCGTGCCGGCACCGGCGGAGATGAAGCGAGTTTATTTGCGGGCGATCTGTTGGGCATGTATCTACGTTATTGCAATAAGAAAGGCTGGAAGACCGCTATCGTGAGTGAAAGCGAAGGAACCGTAGGTGGTTATAAAGAAGTGATCATTGAGGTAACGGGTGAAGATGTATACGGTACTTTAAAATTCGAAAGCGGAGTGCATCGTGTGCAACGTGTTCCAAATACGGAAACACAGGGACGTGTACATACATCCGCTGCAACAGTGGCCGTAATGCCTGAAGCAGAAGAAGTGGATTTTGAATTGAAAGATAGTGATGTGAAAATGGAAACGGCGAGAAGCGGCGGTGCGGGCGGACAAAACGTAAATAAAGTAGAAACTAAGGTTTTCCTGACACACGTTCCAACAGGCGTGGTAGTAATGTGTCAGACCGAACGTTCACAGTTAGGTAACCGTGAAAAAGCGATGCAGATGTTGCGTACCAAATTGTATGAAGAACAGGTGCGTAAACAGGAAGATGAAATATCAAGGCAAAGAAAAACATTGGTAAGCACGGGTGACAGAAGTGCAAAGATCAGAACCTATAATTGGCCGCAGGGAAGGGTTACAGATCATCGCATTGGATTAACCTCTTATAATTTAGATGCAGTGATCAACGGCGAAATAGAAGATTTTATTGAAGCTTTGCAAATGGCAGAGAATAGTGAGAAGATGGCGAACCAGGTTTAGGTAAGAACCAAGAAGCAAGAAGCAAGATTCAAGAAGCAAGAGTCAGGAACATTTTCAATATTGCTTTTGACTCCGGACTCCAGACTATAGACTCCCGACTAATTCAAATCCGCTTGTTGCGTCATCAATGCTTCTTCCTGTTTGATACGGAGTTCCCATTTCCATGCAGTATCCATCATTTCTTTGATGCCGTATTTTATTTTCCATCCCAGCTCATTTACTGCTGCATCATTATTGGCATAAATGGCGATCACATCACCATCACGACGAGGACCTAATTCATAATTCAGTTTTACACCACTTACCTCTTCAAACATTTTGATCGCTTCCAAAACTGTAACACCATCACCGGTACCCAGGTTAAACACATCGCATTTGGTCTTATTTTTTTGATTGATCAAATATTCCAGTGCCAGTGTATGTGCATGTGCGATATCACAAACATGGATATAATCGCGGATGCAACTGCCATCACGTGTTGGATAATCATGTCCCCACACAAACATCTTCGGTAATTTACCGATGGCAGTTTGTGTGATGGCAGGAACCAGGTTCATGGGTTTACCCAATGGCAATTCGCCGATCAATGAAGAAGGATGAGCACCAACCGGATTAAAATATCTTAATAAAATAGAAGATACATTTTCAACTTTCGAAAAATCCTGCAGCATCACTTCACCCATTTGCTTGGTAGCACCATAAGGACTTTCTGCTTTTTTAATCGCTGATAATTCTGTTACAGGGATAGCATCAGGATTACCGTACACTGTGCAGGAAGAAGAAAAAACAAAATGAGGCACATTGAATTCTTTCACGCATTTCAAGAGGTTGATGAGCGAGAATAAATTATTTTCAAAATACATCAACGGGAATTGTACCGATTCTCCAACCGCTTTATAGGCAGCAAAATGGATCACACCCACTACATCAGTATTCTCCTGAAACACGGCCCTTGTTTCGTCAAAATTCTTCAGGTCAACCTTATAATTCTTTATTTTTTTGCCGATGATCTTTTCAACGCCATTCATTCCGTAAACGGTAGAACGGGAATTATCATCAATAGAGATCACATCAAATCCATTTTCGATCAGATCAACAATAGTGTGTGAACCAATATAGCCACTGCCACCTGTTACTAAAATCTTTTTCATAGAAATTATTATACAGCAAAGTACGCAATAAGCGAGTAGAATACAATAAATTATATCCTTATACTGCTTAAATAAAATAAGTGATGATGAAATAGAAAACAGCTGCAAGTATTGCTGAAACAGGGATGGTTAAGATCCAGGCCCAAAGCAGGTTTACGGTAACTCCCCAGCGTACGGCACTAAGTCTTTTGGTTGCACCTACACCGATGATCGAACCTGTAATCGTATGTGTTGTAGAAACAGGGATCTTAAAATATTCTGTCAAAAACAAAGTGATGGCACCGGCTGTATCGGCAGCCACACCTTCCAACGGTGTGATCTTTGTGATCTTTGTTCCCATGGTCTTAACGATCTTCCATCCACCGCTCATGGTACCTAATCCTATTGCTAAAAAGCAGGAGAGCGGAACCCAATCGGGAATGGCTTTAATATTGGGAATATAGTGAGTTGCTACCATTGCGGCACCGATCAATCCCATTACTTTTTGGGCATCGTTACCACCGTGGCCAATACTGAACAATGCAGAAGAAACCAATTGCATCCGCTTGAACCATTTCTCTGCTTTATAGGGATTGCTTTTTTTGCAAACATTCACGATCAATACCGTGATGATAAAGGCAATGAACATACCGATCAGCGGAGCAAATACAATGAATGAAATAATAGGAATCACTTTAGACGCATTCACAACATTGAATGTATGGTAATGCGCCACGGCGGCGCCGATCAATCCGCCGATCAATGCATGTGATGAACTGGAAGGTATTCCAAACCACCAGGTGATCAAATTCCAGGATATAGCTGAAAGCAGTCCTGCCAAAACCACATATAATGCAAATGGGTCTCCCGTGGTAAGTGTGATGCTTTTTGAAATGGTATCGGCAATACCGAATCCACCAAAATAATATTTAGAGATAAAAAAGGCAACGAAATTGAAAAACGCTGCCCACAATACCGCCTGCAAGGGTGTCAACACTTTTGTAGAAACAATATTGGCAATTGCGTTAGCCGCATCATGAAAGCCGTTGATGTAATCGAAAATAAAAGCCAGTATGATAATAACGATCAGAAGAGTAAGCATATAGTATCGTTTGTTCGTGAATCGTTGGTCGTTAGTCGCAAGTATTGCCTGCGCTTCCCGATTTCCGATTTGCGATAAGAATTAGGCGTATTTAATAATGATGGATTCGATTACATTGGCAGCATCTTCGCATTTATCGGTTGCAATTTCCATAGCCTGATAGATCTCCCTTTTCTTGATCACTTCTTTAAAATCGTTCTCGGTCTGGAACAATAATTCAATGCTCATATCAAACACATCATCCGCCTGGTTTTCGATACTGTTTACTTTTACCAAGGCTTCTGTCATCTTCCGCAGGTCTTTCATATCTCTTAGACCATATACAGCTACTTTGATCTCGCTGCAACCCTGGGCAATGAGTTCCGCCATTTTCTGAATGCCGCTGTCATTGGGGTTCACATGATAGAAATTCATTTTTTTGGAAGAAGCATAGATCAGATCGGCAATATCATCCAGAGAAGTAGCCAGATAGTGAATATCCTCCCTGTCGAAGGGTGTGATAAAGTTTCTGCCCAATTCGGTAAATATTCTGTGGGTATGATCGTCGTTCTTATGTTCCAGATCCTCGATCTGCTTGGTCAAGGGCAGTCTTTTATCATGATCCGGTTCGGCCACGATCTTTTTCATGATAAAACCCATTTCTTCAACTGTTTCGGCAACCTGCTCGAATAATTCGTAAAACACTTTGTTCTTTGGCATGAAGATCCTGCCGATGGTATTAATACCCATGTTTGGAAATTTTGGACAAAAGTAAAGGTATGGTTTGGAAGGCTTGTCATTAACGCAGAATTAATAATTAATTAATATTGGAATGCAGCGGGTTGATAGTCAATTCATAATTTGATAGTGGTTTATTCATTTTGGGGTAATACAGAGACATGAGATTTGTATTGAATTTTATAAGTATTGGTATTTGATCAAATTGTTAGTATAGTAATTTTCTCATGCCGTGGGCCCCTATTTTTATAAGGGCTTTTTATTTGCTTTTTAAACCATTTTCCTGTAGATTACATATTGAATAATGTTTAACTCTATTAAAAGTTCCCCCCTTCAGTTAAACAATCAGCTCGATAAACTATACTATGATTGAACTTTGATTTGCTATTCTTTTGCAGAGCAGGTCGTAATTCTAGTAGAACAGATGAAAACCTATAGACCAAAAGATCCAAATTCCGTCAAGATCTCTCCCAAAAAAGTGAGTAGCATCCCAACGATCATACGTTCAGAAACCAATCTGTTCATCCTATTTGCAGTTTCAATATTTATTGGCGAAATACTGATCATGCTTTTTTTGAAAACTCTTCCACCATTCTCAAATTGGACGCTGGCTTTCATAGACGCTACTTTATTAACAATGGTTATTTTACCCATTAACTATGTTTTCTTATTTATCCCCTTGCAAAAAAGAATTCGTGATCAGAATAAAAATGAAATAGAAGATGAACAGAAGTTACAAGATCTTTTTAAACAACATATTACCCTGATCGAGGCTATTCCGGATGCTATCATTTTTAAAGACGGAATGGGCAGGTGGTTAATTACCAATCAAGTTGCAAAAGATATTTTTAGGATGAAGGATGATAGTTGGATTGGAAAATCAAGTGAAGAATTAGTCAAAACTGCGGAAAAAGGGGTGACCTCTTCTATTGAAAAAGCTATTGATGAGGACCGAGAGACATGGAAATCAGGACATTTGTCCTTTTTTAATAAGGAAATACAAGATGCAGATGGAAAAACACGATATTTTGAAATACGCAAAGTCCCTTTATATGAAGCGGACGGAGAAAGAAAGTCCATTTTAACGATCGGAAAAGATATTACTAAAAGCAAAGAAGAAGAAGCTAAACTAAAACAATTCGAGACCATCATTAAACATGCAAGCGATGGCATTGTAATTACGGAAATAGATCAGAATGATCTCACCGGTCCGAGAATTATCTATGTTAATGATGCCTATTTAAAAATGACCGGCTATACTAAGGAAGAACTGATCGGACAAACACCAAGAATTTTTCATGGTAAAAAAACAGATAGGGAAGAATTAAACCGGACAAGAAAAGCCATTTTAAATTATGAACCTTACGAAATGGAAATTTTGAATTATAAGAAAAATGGAAAGGCTTTTTGGTCAACGGTCAGCATTGCACCGATCGCAAATGCGGAAGGGATGTATACGCATTGGATAGGCATTAAAAGAGATATCACTAAACAAAAGAAACAAACCCTGGATATAAATAGAGCGATTTTGATGGCACAGGAAAAAGAAAAATTCCATATCGGTTCAGAGATACATGATAATGTGTTGCAAATCTTAGTAGGCTCATTATTTACCAGCGACTTGATCAAAAATCTGTCTGAGCAAGAAAAGATACATCTGGATGAAACAAGGAATTATATTAAAACTTCTATACAAGAATTAAGAGCCTTATCGCATCAATTAGCACCGGTTGTCAGTAAAGATCATTCATTAAAAGAATCGATAGAAAATCTGTTGCAGGATTTCAATAAGACCAAGAAATTTGATCTGCATTTCAATATTATGGATGCTATTGGCAAACCTATTGATCCTGATATTCAGCTAAGCTTATACAGGATCATTCAGGAGCAGCTGCAAAATATTCTAAAACATTCAGGAGCTACATTTATCCAAATACTTCTAAATATCGGGAAAGATAAAATTGCTTTGAAGATCTTTGATAATGGCAAAGGATTCGATACAGAATTGCAGAAACATAATGGAATAGGATTTAGTAATATAAAAAGGCGTATAGAAATATTTTCAGGGTCTTTGTCAATAAAATCCTCTGTTGGAAATGGTTGTGAGATAATTGTAGAGATCCCCTTTTAAAATGGGTATTAATCCTTCTTGGTTCTCAATGTAAAACCGACCGAAGTACCCACTTCGAGCTTACTGCGCACATGAATGGTTTGACCATGTGCTTCAATGATATGTTTACAGATGGCAAGACCTAAACCTGTTCCTCCTACATTACGGCTTCTTCCCGTATCTGTACGGTAGAAACGTTCAAATATCCTGCTGAGATGTTCTTCGGCGATTCCGATACCATCATCACCTATTTCTATTAATACATGTTCGCCGTCTGTTTTATAAATGCTCGCAACAATGGTTCCGTTCATCTTCCCGTATTTATTGCCATTCATCACCAGGTTATTCAATACCTGTCTGATCTTCTCTTTATCGGCAAAAACAGTAATGGGATTTTCACAGCCTTTCTTGATGGAACATTTGATCTGTCGCTTGGTCAATTTGATTGACAGGGTTTCAAAAACGTCTTTGATGAGGTCCTGGATCACAAAATTCTCTTTATACAAAGGTTGTTCCCCCCTTTCCAGTTTTGATATCTCATCAAGGTCTTCCACCAGATTCACCATCCTGTCTACATTTCTGGCTGCGTTCTCCAGAAACTTCTTATTGACTTCCGGGTTTTCCAAAGCACCGTTCAATAAAGTATCTACATAACCCTGAATGGCAAATATGGGAGTCTTGAATTCGTGGGCCAGGTTTTGCAGGAACTCCTTGCGGTATTCTTCATTACGTTTCAGTAATTCGATCTCTTCACTTCTTTGCTCTGCCCATTTTTCTACATCTTCTCTTACTTCATCGATCCCTTTTTGGGGAAGGATATATTTATAATAGGTCTCTTCTCTTTTATTGGCCTTGGTCTGATAAATGAATTTATAGATCAGTTTTATTTTCCGGTAGATAAAGGATTCGAGTACAAAGCGGATGAGAAAATAACTGCCGGCAAATGTTATCATTAGTGCCCCTGCACCAAACCACCATTTATCTTCAATAAGGAAAAATGCAAGCGAAATGGGGACAGACAGAAATAATGCTGTTAATGCAGATAATTGTTGCGGCGAAAGGTTTTTTGTTTTGAACATACCCCTAACCCCTGAAGGGGAATTTATTTTATCGAAGATAGTTTGTTATGAATAGTTTTCAAGTCCGCTCGGTGAACGAGGTTTAGATCTCAAACTTATATCCAACTCCTTTAACTGTTGTAATGCAATCCACGCCTAATTTCTGGCGTATTTTACGGATATGTACATCAATGGTCCTGTCACCAACGATCACATCCATTCCCCAAACCTGAGAAAGTATTTCATTGCGTAAAAAAACACGTCCGGGTTTTGATGCCAGCAGGTATAATAATTCAAATTCCTTTTTTGCAAGTATCACTTCTTTGGCATCGATCTCTACAATAAACTTTACCGGGTCGATACTGATATTACCCATCTTCAGGGTCTTTCCGTCATCTTTATTGATCCTTCTGAATAAGGCGTTAACACGGCTTACCAATACTTTGGGGCTGATGGGCTTGCTTACATAATCATCTGCACCCGTTTCCAATCCTTTGATATGAGAAGATTCATCGCTTAAAGCTGTTAAGAAAATGATCAGTGTTTCCTGAAACAAAGATTGCGAACGGAGAATGGCGCAAACTTCCACACCTGTTTTTTTAGGCATCATCACATCCAGGATGATCAGATCGGGATTTAATTGTTTTGCTCTCTCTATTGCTTCATTACCATCTTTGGCAGTATACACTTCATACCCTTCTTTGCCCAGATTATAGCTTACTATTTCTAATATATCCGGTTCATCATCAGCGATCAGTATTCTTTTGCCCTTTGCTTCCATGTTAACATTAAGTTTACACAAATTTAACCTCCCTATTCTACATAATCGATCATTATAAACATTATCTAATTGTTAACTGGCATGACTGCCGCAAACGAATTGGCTGTATTTTTGTCGCGATATGTTGCAGATGAATAAACTATACCTTCTGATTTTATGTTCTGTTGTCTTTTTTACTGCCGCGGCGCAGTCGGAGATAGCGATGCCCAAAGTTCCACTGAACAGGCAGTTATTTCATGACAATATCGATAATAGCCAGAAAGCCATCCTTCATCTTAATTCCAAGACCGATACTATATTTACTGCAACAGATGATTTTGACGTGAATTTGCAACTGACACAATTCCTGAAAGTTAGGATCGACAATATGGAAGCCCTCGTTGAAAAAGATTCAACCATCGATGAAAGTGCAAAATTCAAGTGGCTGCGCGGCATCAACGATATGCTTACCGATTTCATCAGCGATTATAAATTCAAGAACATCAAAGGGATATTATTGGGTGATCTGATCCTGGCTTATGAAGAGGCAATGATCAGCGAACTGCATCACTTGCCCATCACCGCTATTGTGGAGAATAATGAAATGGAAGTTGGAAGGATCTTGCTTCAAAATTTCTCATTAAAGGATAATCCCGGCATCAATGATTCAAAAAATCTGTTGATCTTAAAAGCCTGCCAGCGGAATCCTGCCAATATTATGAATATTTTAAGTCAGCATCCGAATGTTCCCTTTGCGGACAGCCTGCTGACCATCATGGCATACAGAAATCCGGAAGAATTTTACAATTATGCTTCTGCTCCTGACGCCTTGGGCAAGAAAATAAAAATAGTGAATGAACCGCTGGTAAGAACCATTAGCAATATGGCAGCCATGCCAACGGGCAGGTTTTTCTTTCCCTTTTTGGACGAGATCTATCACAAGAAAATAAACTTCGATTCATTGCAGGGGCTTTCCGATAATGAATCAGCTTATTATAAGTTATTGGTAAAAACAGAAATTGATTATGCTGCAAGAGCACAAAAAGGGGATACAGCTTTTGTGATGCATGTGCTTACGGAAAAGCTTCGATCTAAATCCGTTGAGATCTATATCGATGAGATCAATGCTTTACACGAAGAAAAGCTGGATGCCGTTCGTTTCAAGAAATTAGACAGCCTTTCGGCAACAGAATTATATTATTTATGTGTATTGGGCGAAGAAGAGATCTATACCAGCAGTTATTTGGGTGTATATAAAAGGATCTGGCAGCGGATGACCGTGGAACGCGGAGACAGCTTACTGAACCGGGTGAATCATGACTATTATAAGAAATTCATCCGTATGGCTGCAGCCTATAATGTGCTGGATGATTTTTTATCGAGAATGGATCAGGAAACTGCGCAAACACTGATGAAGAGTTTTGTAAATGATCTGGATAAAAGCAGTTCTCTGGAAGATGCGGTTGATGTAGCAGATTCTTATGCCAGCATCAATAATGTTCAGCTGAAAAATCTTTTAGTTGGGCAGGTCCAAAATAATTTGCTGCAAAATAAAAAGTCGGGAAATCTGCGCGGGCAAAAGATCTATGAATTACTCAATACCATTTTTACTTCGATGGACAGTAGTAAAACGGATGCTTTTGCTAGTTTGGGTATACCGCCTATGTTCCAGATGCCCGTTTCATTATTAAAAGATTCAACGGGCAAGATCATCATTGAACAATTCTTTTATGGTGATAAAGATGGTGTGAATATTTTCAATTCATTTTTGAGAACTTACAGCAATGCTAATTGGAAAATAACCAGAAAACCCGAATGGGCCGAAGTTCGTTCTGTGAAAGGAACACCCATCATTATCTATGCCAACAGGCCATTGGATACCGAAAAAGATCTGGATGCCGAAGCGCAGCGGGATATGGGTTATTATATAGATTCATTGGGTCAAGATCCAACTGTTATTCTACATCGCGGTCACAGTTATTACGTTAAATCAACCATTCAGCAATTACCCTCTTCTGCCAAACTGGTGTTGTTGGGTAGTTGCGGAGGTTATCATAGCCTGAACCAGGTGTTGAGTATTTGTCCTACGGCTCAGATCATCGCTTCCAAACAAGTAGGGACAGGCGTTGTAAACATCACTTTGATAGAAGCCATCACTGAAACATTGAGGCAGGGTAAGGACTTAAACTGGCCGGTAATGTGGCAGAATCTGCAGGCAAGATTTGTGGGCGATACTAAGGAAAAATTCGATGATTATGTAGCCCCGCATAAAAATTTAGGGGCGATCTTTATCATGGCGTATAATAAAGCGATGAAAGAGTAAGTCTTATTGCAAATAAGGATTATGCTCTTTCTCATATTCGATCTTAGTGGGCATTCCATGACCCGGATATACAATTGTTTCATCGGGCAGTATAAATAGTTTTTCACGGATATTTTTTAAAAGCGTGGCATGGTTCCCGCCAGGCAGATCTGTTCTGCCGATACTTTCCCGAAACAATACATCACCTCCGATCACAAAATGTTGTGCCTCGCAGTAAAAACAAATACTTCCGGGGGAATGACCAGGGGCAGCAATTACTTTTAAAATATCATCATCCAGATGAACCAGATCATTTTCGTGTAAAAAATGCAGTGGGCCGGCATAGTTTTCAAAAGGCAGCCCGAATCTGATACCCGAATCCGGGGCAACGGACAATACTTTTTCTTCATCGGGATGAAGGAATAGTTCCAATCCATATTCTTTGAAGACCCATTTGTTACCGAAAACATGGTCAAGATGGCAATGAGTATTTAATAATTGTACGGGCTGCAAAGATTTTTGGTCAAGAAAGCTTTTTAACGTTTCCTGCTCAGCGCTGAAATAGCATCCGGGATCAATGATCAGTGCATGACCCTTTTCGTTATAAAGAATATAAGTATTTTCCTGAACAGGGCTGAAAGTAAATGACTTAATATGGATCATAAACCTATTTTATTTGGTTAACAGTAATTACCTAATTTTAACAGACATTGAAATGTTTGAAATGATTTCGACAATAACTTCACTCTCTCATTTTATTTGCCATCATTTCGAAGGTTTCAGTTTTCTAAATTATGACAGGATATGCAAATGAACAGAATCTATAAATATTTATTGCTGGTTTTATCCATAATACCGCTTTTTGCCATCTCTCAGGTAAACACTGTTGAATTTGGCAAGAACCGTGTACAATTCAAAAAGTTCAAATGGAAATTTTATCAGTCGCCCAACTTCAATACTTATGTTTCACAAGGAGGAACTGAACTGGGAAAATTTGTGGCACAGGTTGCTGAAGAAGAATTACCCTCATTAGAAAGCTTCATTGAATATTCATTACAACGCCGCAGCAATATTGTTGTGTATAACAGTTATGACGAATACAAACAAAGCAATATCGGTATTGGTATCGACTGGCAAAATGCAGGCGGTTTAACTAAATTGGTGAACAATAAGATCGTGCTTTATTTCGATGGCAATCATGATCATTTAAAATTGCAGATCCGTCAGGGTATTGCGAAAGTATTGACCGATAATCTATTATTCGGAGATGATATTGGCGAAGTAGCCAGTAATCAGGCTTTGCTGGATCTTCCCAAATGGCTCACTGACGGATATATTGCTTATGCAGCACAAAACTGGAGTACTGAAAAAGATGATGAATTAAAGAGTGCGATGCTCAGTGGCGATTATACTTCCTTCTACAATTTTGCATTTGCAAGGCCTGCGATTGCAGGACATGGGTTCTGGTATTATTTCGCAGAGAAATATAAAAAGGAAAATGTTACTTACTTTTTATACCTGGCACGCATGTATAAAAATCTGAACAATGCTTCTCTGAAGATCTGTAAAAAGAAATTCAATGAAGTATTGAATGATTTTATTCAGTTCGAACAAGACCGGTATTATAAAGATATCCGTCAACGACGCAATGCACCCAAAGGTGCTTTAAGCATCACAGAAGATGTCAGCACACATGACTACTTCCGTTTTCAGGCAAACCCTAATCCACGTAATAATAATTACGCAGTGGTTGAATTTAAAAAAGGCGTGTACCGGGTGAAATATGTAGAGAATTTCTGGGATACAAAAGTGTTGATCGATAAAGGTGTTCGCACCAATCAGGGTGATATCAATCCCAATTATCCCATATTAGCATGGGATGTAAAAGGAACAAGGCTGCTTTGTATCTATTGGGAAGCGGGTCATACAAAAATGTTCGTGTATGATGTGATCGCGAAATACAAACGTTTCAAACAAAACATCGATGGATTCGATCAGATCCTGGATGCTTCATTCATGCTGGATGCAAATACGTTGGTGATGAGTGCGGTAAAGAATGGTCATTCTGATATTTATACTTATAAGATCGAAGAACAAAAATCTGAGCAGATCACCAATGATATTTATGATGATCTGAATCCTACATTTGTTTCATTCCCCAACCGCTCAGGAATTATATTCTCATCCAATCGCCCCGGCCCACTTGCTCCTGATAATGATACCGTATTACCCAGTAAACATAGGTTCAATATTTATCTGGTTGATATCCTCAACAAGAGCAAAGTGAAACAGATCGCTCAGTTGACCAATTTAAAATATGGGAATGCCACTTATCCCATGCAGTATAATACCAGTCACTTCACTTATGTGTCGGATGAAAATGGTGTAGGAAACAGATGGGCAGGTTTCTTCTCTACACAGCGTAATGGCGTAGACACTTTGTATTATATAGGAGATGAATTATTGCGCAATCCTCTTCCCAAAGAAATGGATTCAACATTAATGGCCTGGCAGAAACAGCAACCCGACAGTATCAGTTATTTCCAGGTGTACAAAGATTCTACCTATACATTCCCTATAACCAATTATCAAAGTTCATTACTTGAAACCAGGATCGCGGGCAATAACGGTCAGGTTAGTGAAACAAGAAGAGAAGGTGATTATAAATTCCTGTATAAACTGAAAGTGAATGAGGATGCATTGAAAAAACGCAATGTAAATCCCAAGCCTACAGAGTATATGCAGAAGATCATGAATGACAATAAATTAATTGCCGGTAAAGCAACTGTCTATACAAAACCAAATAAAGCAGATACAGCAACTACTAAAAAGAAGGTCATTTTTCAATCAGAGTTTGCCGATGAAAAGCCGGATACTTCTTTAAAAAGTTTACATGATGCTGCTATTGTTCAGGAAACAAAAAAAACGATCCTTAGTCAGTCAAAATTGTATAATTATCGATTGAAATTCAGTGCTGATTATATCTTAAGCGGCATTACCAATAATGTTCTGGTCAATCGCTATCAACCTTATGCAGGTGGCCAGGGACCTATTCAGCTGAACAACGGAAGTGATATCAACTGGAGTTTCCGTGTAGGGACAAGTGATCTTTTTGAAGATATCAAATTCATTGGTGGGTATCGCTTTGGAACCAATTTAAAGGATAAGGATGTGTTCTTCACTTTTCAAAATCTTCGCCGCCGTTTAGACTGGGGTATGACTTATTACAGAAGTAATATCACTGATTACTATGGCTTTTTTAACAGCGGCCCTGCAAGCATGTACAATTCTTCTTTAGTAACCAATTTGTATCAGATCAATTTAAGTTATCCATTTAATGAGGTACAAAGCCTTCGCTTAACATTGGGCGCAAGAAACGACAGGGGTACTGTAAGAGCATTCAATAACGGTAACGGCTCGCCGGATCCTTATGGACTTTCTTATCCTGACAGCAATTCAACGTATACAGTTGGCAGATTAGAATATGTTCATGACAATACATTAAATCCCGCGCAAAATATTTGGGTGGGTACGCGCTTTAAAATATATCAGGACATTAATATGCCAACAACAGGTATTGGTAATACCACTTATAATTTGGGATATGATTACCGACATTATGTAAAGATCTATCGCAACTTTATTTGGGCAGGGCGCGGAGCAGCTGATTTCAGTTGGGGAAACAAGAAAATAATTTATTATCTGGGGGGTGTAGATGGTTGGATCAGCCCACGCTTTAATAATCTAACTCCAGCGCCGGATCAAACCTATGCATTCCAATCTCTTGCCATAAACATGCGTGGCTACAATCAAAATGCAGCCAACGGAAATAATGCGATGGTATTTAACAGTGAATTCCGTCTGCCTGTTTTCACTACGTTATTTAACAAGCCGATCAATAATGCCTTTATAAGAAATTTCCAATTAGTGCAATTCTTTGATCTGGGTACCGCATGGAACGGAAAATTCAATGGCATTCAACGCCCGACAGTTTATTACGGAACACAAAGTGCAAGTAATCCGATTCAGGTGAATTTTGATTCGGGTGGTATTGGTCCTTTTGCTGCCGGGTATGGATTTGGTGTTCGTAGTACTCTATTAGGGTATTTCCTAAAGTTAGATGCAGGATGGCCGATGAATGGATTCTTTAGAGGTAGCCCAATTTGGTATTTTGCTTTAGGATTAGATTTTTAAATGCACAAATGTGTCGACATAGTTAAATGCCTCACTATATAAGTGAGGCATTTTAATTTTATTGATACTTCATGAGATAATATTACACTAACGACTTACAGATATTTTTTACGATCATCGGTCCTTCATAAATAAAGCCTGTCCATACCTGAACTAATGCTGCCCCTGCATTAAGCTTCTCTTTAGCATCTGCACCTGTAAAAATACCACCGCTTGCCATAATGTGAATTTGTTGTTTGGTCTGTTGAGATAAATAGCTAACAACTTCTGTACTTTTGGCTGTTAAAGGTTTTCCGCTTAACCCGCCTGCACCAATTTCATTGAGTCTGGCGTCTGTTGCTGAAAGTCCGGAGCGACCAATGGTAGTATTCGTTGCCACCAATCCGTCTAATTTTATTTCGAATGAAAGATCAATGATATCATCCAATTGTTCTTTTGTAAGATCGGGTGCGATCTTTAATAATAAAGGTTTCGCCTTTGGTTTTGACTGATTGATATTTTGCAGATGTGACAATATTTTCCGCAATGATTCCTTTTCCTGTAATTCACGAAGACCCGGAGTATTGGGGCTGCTAACATTTACAACAAAGTAATCGACCACATCGAATAATTCATTAAAACAAATTTCATAATCTTTCCAGGCATCTTCATTTGCTGTTATTTTATTTTTACCGATGTTTCCGCCGATGATCAGTCGGGAGTCCGGAGTCGGGAGTCGAGAGTCATTCCATTTTTCCAAACGGCAACGAACAGCATTTACACCCTCATTATTAAAACCCATTCTGTTAATGAGCCCTTTATCTTTTGGCAAACGAAAAACTCTTGGTTGTTCATTTCCCGGTTGCGCTTTTGGAGTTACAGTACCTATTTCAACAAACCCGAAACCCAATGCTTCCAGTTCATTTAAGTATGTTGCATTTTTATCGAAGCCGGCACCCAGACCAACCGGGTTTTTAAAATGCAATCCGAATAATTCCTTTTCCAGGGAAGGATGCTGAAAAGAAAAATTTTTACTGATGATCTTTTTGATGGACGGAATACTGCAGGCTTTATGCAGCATACTCATCGAAAAATAATGTACTTCTTCAGGCGGGAAATGAAATAAAAGATCACGTAACAAATAATACATGCTGCAAAGATAATCTGAACATAGATTGACTGATAAAAGGATTCGAAAGAAAGTTTGATTGAAAGGAGAACCCTGAACTTTGCGTAACAACAGTCGATATCATATGTGTTGCGGCAGGTTAACAAAAACTTATTTTAAGATTTAGTTGCATAAACAACTTTTTATTACATTTGACTTTCAAAATACGTTTGCCATGCAGGAAGCTTACATTGTTGCGGGTTACAGAACCGCAGTGGGAAAAAGTAAAAAAGGGGGATTCCGTTTTTTTCGTCCCGATGATTTAGCCGTTGAAGTCATAAAAGGTTTGATGGCCGCAACCCCACAATTAGATCCCAAAAGAATTGATGATGTGATCGTGGGCAATGCCGTTCCTGAAGCGGAACAAGGTTTACAGTTCGGGAGGCTAATTGCAGCCAAAGCTTTGGGCATTGAAGTGCCCGGCATTACCATTAATCGTTATTGTGCCAGCGGGTTGGAAAGCATTGCAATGGCCACTGCGAAAATCCGTACCGGCATGGCTGAATGCATTGTTGCCGGCGGAACAGAGAGTATGAGTCTGGTACCAACAGCCGGGTGGAAAACAGTTCCTTCATATGCCATCGCTAAAGATGAGCCAGATTATTATTTAAGCATGGGATTAACGGCCGAAGCTGTTGCGAAAGAATATAATGTGAATCGTGAAGATCAGGATGTATTTGCCTATCATTCGCACATGAAGGCAAAAACAGCAATTGAAAACGGATACTTTAAATCAGGTATTCTTCCTATCAACGTGGAAGATGTTTATTTGAATGAGAAGGGAAAGAAGGCAGTACGCAATTATGTGGTTGATACTGATGAAGGATTAAGGGCTGACACAACAGTAGAAGGATTGTCAAAACTGAAACCTGCTTTCGCCCTGGGCGGAACGGTGACCGCTGGCAATAGTTCACAGACCAGTGATGGTGCGGCTTTTGTGATCGTGATGGGCGAAAAGATGATGAATGAGTTGGGATTGAAACCTATTGGCCGTTTAGTAAATTGTGCCAGTGCCGGTGTTCATCCACGTATCATGGGAATTGGTCCTGTTGCTGCCATTCCAAAGGTTTTAAAGCAGGCAGGTATGAGTTTGAATGATATCGATCTGATAGAATTAAATGAAGCTTTTGCTTCACAATCTCTGGCTGTAATTCGCGAATTGGGTTTGAATAAGGATATTGTGAATATTAACGGAGGTGCTATAGCTTTAGGACATCCATTAGGATGTACAGGCGCAAAATTAACTATTCAGGTTTTGAATGACATGAAAAGGCTGAATAAAAAATACGGAATGGTTAGTGCCTGTGTTGGAGGGGGACAAGGGATCGCGGGCATCATCGAAAATTTGTAGCCTCTGTTTTTTGCATATATAAGTTCTGTGAAAAAAGCTCTGCAAACCTTGCAGGGCTTTTTTATTGCTGATGAATATCATAGTTTTTTCTTTACTGTATTTCTAACTTTAGTAAACAAAATCAGTAATATGAAAACGATATTAGTGCCTACCGATTTTTCAGCTACTGCAAAAAACGCAGCACGTTTTGCCATTGAATTAGCCAAACAGATCCAGGCGCAGAAGATCATTTTATACAATACATATCAAAGCGGTTTTAGTGTAGTTGCGGATCCTATGATTCCCGCATTAGGGGCATTAGACCTTGAAGCGATCAAAGAAGGAAGCAGCGAAGCACTTGATAATTTTAAAGCTGAATTAATTGACTATGCAAATGACAGCATTAGCTTAGAAACTGTGAGTGAATTTGCATTGCTTACTGATGGTATTATCGAATTAGCCAAGACACAAAAAGTTGATCTGATCGTAATGGGTATTACCGGTGGCGGCGCATTGCAGGAAAACTTTTTTGGAAGTAATACCATCAATGTTGCAAAACATATCAATATCCCGGTGCTGATCATTCCTCAAAAAGCTAGATACACTAAGTTCGACAAAGTACTGTTTGCATGTGATTTTCATAAAGTAGTTGAATCCACCCCTGTTAAACCGATCAAACAATTACTGGAACTTACAAATGCTAAACTATTCGTTCTACATGTTGATAACAGTAGCAAAGAAATTTTGCCTGACATTAAATTTGAGAGTTTGATGCTTGATACATTATTTGCAGGCTATAGTCCCGAATATCATTTTGCCGATAATGGTGATTTTACAGAACGCATCAATGAATTTGTTGTTGAGAAAAAGATCGACCTTATTATCACTATTCCTAAAAAACACGGGCTATTTGATAATATCTTTAAACGCAGTCATACAAAAATGCTGGCATTCCACAGCCATGTGCCGTTGATGGTGATACATGACTAATTATTTCGAAGAGGAATTGGGGGAGAATTTCGATGATTAGTAGAATACTTGCAATTTTTATGTCATATTGGCGCATACTCCTTATATACTCCTTATATACTTCTTATATAAGCCTTAGATAACTCTTATACAATTCATGGTTAATTGACCTAAAAATGCCTCGTTTCTGTCAAAAATGCAGAAAACTATGCTAGAAAAATCCATGTTACAGCTTGCAGGGGGTTAAGTTAGATATTTTCCAACGATGGGCACTCTTCTTCCTACGCCAAATGCTTTGGGGGAAACACGTATGATGGGACAAAACTGATTTCGCTTATACTCATTCACATTTACCAATTTCAGTACACGATCAACTAATGCGGCATCAAATCCATGCGCTTTTATTTCAGCCGGGCCATTTCTTCTTTCAATGTACTGATATAAGATCTTATCCAAAACAGCATAATCCGGTAAACTGTCGCTGTCTTTTTGATTAGGTCTCAATTCCGCACTGGGTGCTTTTATAATAATATTCTCGGGAATGATCTCTTTATTTCGATTGATAAATCTCGCCAATGCATAGACCTGTAATTTGTAACAATCTCCCAGCACACCTAATCCGCCTGCCATATCACCGTACAATGTCCCATACCCTGTTGCCAGTTCACTTTTATTGGAAGTATTCAATAAAATATAACTGAATTTATTGGCGATACTCATTAAAATATTTCCCCGGATGCGGCTTTGCATATTTTCTTCTGCCAAACCAAATGGCAGGTCGTTGAATAATGGTTTTACCGTTGATAATAAGGAATCGTACACACCATTGATACGGATGATCTCATAATTGTTGTCGAGGTTCTTACTTAGCTGAACAGCATCATCGACAGAATGCTCGGTTGAATAAGGTGAAGGCATCAACACTGCTTTTACATTTTCTTTTCCCAATGCCTCGCAGGCCAATGCTAGAGTAACTGCACTATCAATGCCGCCACTCGATCCAATGATGGCTTTTGTAAATCCCATCTTTTGAAAATAATCTTTGATGCCCAGGATCAATGCTGCATGTATTTGTGCAATATTCAGTTCTTCTTCGAGTCCATCCGGATTCAATTGTTTGTTTGGCATCCTGCTTGCAGGCTCAATTATAGGTGCAGCAATGGTTCCATCATCATTCAACAGAACTGATCCCATTGTTTCTTCAAACATGGGAAATGCCTTACAAAGATTAGCATCCTTGTCAAAAATGAGTGAAGCGCCATCAAAGACGATCTCGGTCTGGCTACCCACTGCATTGCAATAGAACATCGGTAACTTATATTTCAGCACATTGGCTTTGATCACCGATTTTCTGTCTTCATCATGCGTGTAATCGAATGGTGATGCACTGAGATTGATCATCACATCAGGAGACTGCAACATCAGTTTATCCATCGGGCAGATCCTGTACAAAACATTGTCATTGATATTCCAGATGTCTTCACAAATTGTTACTGCTAATTTTTTCCCTTTAAACTCAATCACATTCCAGTCATAAGCAGGTTCGAAATATCTGTACTCATCAAACACATCATATGTAGGTAATAGGGTTTTATGTACTTCTGCTTTTATCTCTTTCTCGTATAAAAAGAATGCCGCATTAAATAAATTCTTTCCTTCCTTAATGGGATTATGCGCGGGGGAGCCTATCAGCACAGCAATTGTATCAGCATGCTGCTTTATGGTATCGATGCTTTCATAGCATTTATTGATAAAATCGCTGAATTCAACAAAATCTCTTGCAGGATAACCGCACACGCTCATTTCGCTGAAAACAATCAGGTCTCCGCCTTGTTGTTTCGCAGATTCTATCGCGGAAATGATCTTTTTAGTATTGCTTTCAAAATTGCCGATATGGTAATTCTGCTGTGCGAGAAATATCTTCATGGCACAAATTTCATGAATTGTTTGGAATTATACGAATCATGTCTATAACTGCTCATATCTGAATTATTAACAGAATCATTTGTGTGAATTCGTACAATTCTCTTTAATTCGTGTAATGAAAAAGCTATTCATTATTTTAACTGTCGTTTCAGCCTTTGCGTGCAAGAGCAAGAAAAACATTCCTGATGTTTCTTCCATTCAAATCGAAGTGAAAACGGAAAGGTTCGAGAAAGACTTTTTTTTAATGGACAGCACTCATATTGCAGCTTCACTCGATACACTGAATGAAAAATACCCTTCTTTTCTCCGTGATTATTTATATAATATTCTAGGTGCTTTACCACAGCCCGACAGTGTTGTAAGATATGTAGGCTTATTTAAAAAGGATTATCAGAACGTATATGATGCATCACAAAAAAAGATCGTTTCTTTCGATATTTATAAAAAACAAATAGAAACCGGATTCCGGTTTTTGAAATATTATTTCCCGGCATATAAGACACCTGCTGCAATTATCACTTTTATAGGTCCGCTGGACGGGACCGCAAATGCCATTACAGCAAGTGGTGTTGCTATTGGCTTACAATCTTATCTGGGCAAGGATTTCCCTGCCTATCAAACAGAATATATCAGGGACGTTTATCCCGATTACAAATCCAGAAGATTTGAACCGGAATATATCCCTGTAAACTGTATGAGAGGAATTGTGGATGATATGTATCCTTACAAAGGAACAGGCCGCCCTTTGATCGAGCAAATGGTTGAAACCGGAAAAAGATTATACGTACTTGATGCTTTGTTACCCGAAACGCCCGACAGTTTAAAAACGGGTTACACAGAAAAACAACTGGAAGGCTGTTTTAGCAATGAAAAAAATATCTGGAGTTTTTTCGTTGAAAATAATTTGTTGTATGAAACTGAATCGAACCTCATTGGTGTTTATGTGAATGATGGGCCGAATACCCCTGAACTAGGCCCTGCTTCTCCCGGTTTTATCGGACAATTCATCGGTTGGCAGATCATAAAAAAATGGATGGAAAAAAATAAATCAGTTTCCTTGACCGAATTAATGAAAAAAGATCCAAAGGATTTGTTTGAAGAATCGAAGTATAAAGCGAATTAATTCATCTTGGCGGGAACGATCATTTCAAAAGAGGGTATCTTGACTGTAAATATTTCTTTATTATTTTGGTTTTCCATGGTATAGAAACCACTCATTGTACCCATCTCTGTTTTTAAATTACATCCACTCACATATTGAAACTGCTCGGCAGGTTTTAAAACAGGCTGAACACCTACCACTCCTTCTCCATCCACTTCGCGATGTTCACCATTACTGTCGAATATGAACCATTGCCTTTTCAGTAATTTGACTGTGTAAGGATTGTGGTTTTCAATGGTGATCCGATAGGCAAACATGAATTCATGATTAGCAGGGTTACTGTAATCAAACTGGTAGAAGGTTTCTACACTTATTTCAATGCCTTCGGAAATCTTAGATACCATTGAAAAATCGGTTTCAGTAAAGATAATAATTTGAATAAATGAAAATAATATTTCTTGACTAATCGGCCATTATTAACAGTAATCGGTAAAATACCTATACTTTCTTTGCAACAATTCGGGTCTTTTTAAAAATAAGTGCCGCTGTGTTGCTTATTTTTACGCTGCTTTCTAATGGATTACCTTAAAAATAATAATATGACAAAAATTGCAGTTGCTAAAGGAGATGGAATTGGTCCGGAAATAATGGATGCTGTTCTTCATATTTTCAACACTGCAAAAGTGCCACTGGAATATGAGTTTGTTGATATGGGCAAATGGGTATTTGATAAGGGTTTCAGCAATGGCATGACTCTCGAAGCCCAGGAAGCGATCGAGCGTTTGGGCATTTTATTTAAAGGACCAATGGAAACTCCGAAAGGTAAAGGTGTAAAAAGCATCAATGTTACAGCAAGAAAAACATGGAACACGTATGCCAACAAAAGAACTTTTCAAACCCTGCATGGTGTAGATACCGTTTTTAGCAAAGCAGGAATCCCTATCGATATTACGATTGTTCGCGAAAATATTGAAGATACTTATGGCGGTGTTGAGCATATGCTTACACATGATGTTGCATTAAGCCGTCGTTTTATTACACGCCCCGGAAGTTTACAACTGATCAAGTATGCTTTTGAAATGGCGAAGAAAAAAGGCACGAAAAGAATTACCTGCGGACATAAGGCCAATATCATGAAACTTACTGATGGATTATTTCTGGAAGTATTTTATGAAGTAGCAAAAGAATATCCCGAGTTAAAAGCTGACGATGTTATTGTGGATGACCTCTGCATGAAATTAGTAACTCGTCCTGATCTTTTTGATGTGGTGGTATTGACTAATTTACAGGGCGATATTGTTAGTGATCTTTGCGCAGGGCTCGTAGGTGGACTTGGGTTTGCGCCGAGTGCAAATATCGGTGACCATATTTCTATCTTCGAAGCGGTGCATGGAACTGCACCGGATATTGCCGGAAAAAATATTGCCAATCCCACTTCCCTGTTTTTAAGCGGTATTGGAATGTTGCGTCATTTGGGTTTAATGGAGAGTGCGGCAATGCTGGAAAATGCTTTGTTGTATACTTTAGAAAATGGAATTCATACCGGCGACTTTGGCGATAAAAATATTCCATCGGTAAACACAACTGTTTTTTCAGATGCGATCATTGCAAACTTTGGCAAAGTTCCTGCACTCAATGCTAAGCCATCTTTAAAAGATCAGAAACCCACTCCTACACTATTTAAATTAAGTCAGAATGAAATGATGGTTTCAGCAGAAAGAACTGATGAAACCATTTGCGGCGTAGATATGTTTATCGCAAGTAATGAGCAACCACAAGAAATTGCGACAAAATGTTTACGTCATGCAGGCGTTAAATTTAAATTGGTTAGTATCAGTAACCGCGGAACACAGGTTTGGCCTACGGGAAGTGTGTATACCAATCTTGTTAACCAATTTAATGTTCGTTTTGAAACATTGGATGGCCTTCCGCTAAACCAACAAGACATCATTGGCTTGTATGTAAGTTTAAGTGGCAATTTCAAGATCTGTTCACTGGAGTTATTGAATATGTGGGGAGATAAGAAAGCATATTCATTAGCACAAGGGCAATAATTATTTTTAATTCAGGATAATCGTATGAAAAAAATAGTATTAGCCATCATTATTTTATTCATTGCTTCGAATCTTTCTGCGCAAAATAAGATCGTTGTTTTTCAAACTGATTTCGGATTGAAAGATGGTGCTGTATCTGCGATGAAAGGTGTTGCTACCAGTGTTTCAGCCGATTTAAAATTATACGATCTCACGCATGAGATCCCTGCCTACAATATTTGGGAAGCGGCTTATCGCCTGGAACAAACCGTTCCTTACTGGCCGGCAGGAACCGTTTTTGTTTCAGTAGTTGATCCCGGTGTTGGCACTGAAAGAAAATCAGTTGTCTTGAAAACCAAGAGCGGTCATTTTATTGTAACGCCCGATAATGGCACACTTACCCTAATTGCCGGATCGTTAGGAATTGCGGAGATCCGCCAGATAGATGAAGCCGTTAACAGAAGAAAAAATTCGGAAGGCTCTTATACATTTCATGGCCGGGATGTTTATGCCTATACAGCCGCAAGATTAGCATCGGGTGCCATTAGTTTTGAACAGGTGGGTCCTTCACTTCCCAAAAATGTGGTAACGATCCCTTATCAAAAAGCAGTATTGGATGGTAAGAAATTAAAGGGAAATATTTCGATCCTGGATATTCAATATGGAAATATCTGGACCAATATCACGGCAGATCTGATCAAACAACTCGACCCGAAATGGGGAGATACACTGCATAATATCATTTATCATAGAACTAAAAAAGTGTATGAGGGTAATGCCCCTTATTCGCAAACTTTTGCTGCGGTTGCAGTGGGAAAACCTTTGTCTTATCTTAACAGTTTGATGCAGCTTTCACTTGCTTTGAATCAGGATAGTTTCGCAAATCGTTTTCATATTGGAAGCGGGAGTGAATGGAGTATTGAGGTTACCCTCAACCCAAAAAAATAGTTTTAACAGTTTCCAATCGCCCTGAAATGAGTGAACTGGATAAAAACAGGCCTTAACACTTGCCGCAAAACCAATTTACCTTAATTTCACGGCTCAATTTAAAGAGCAATTGATTTATGGCAGAAGTGATTTTAATGCCCCGATTAAGCGATACCATGACCGAAGGTGTGATCGCAGGCTGGCACAAAAAGGTTGGAGACACTGTAAAAAAGGGTGATCTCTTAGCAGAAATAGAAACAGATAAAGCCACCATGGAACTGGAAAGTTATCAAGCTGGTGTATTACTGCATGTTGGTACCCCAACAGGTGGTAAACTACAGGTAAACGACCTTTTAGCCGTACTGGGAAAAGCCGGGGAAGATATCAGTGCGATCGTTGCAGAGCACAGTGGTAGTGGTGCTGCAGCCCCTGCCCCAAAAGCAGCAGTAAAAGAAGAAGCCGCAGTTCAACCCAAAAAAGAAACAGCTCCCGCCACTGCAATTGATATTAGTGCAATGGATGAAGTAGTATTAATGCCTCGCTTAAGTGATACAATGACCGAAGGTGTAATTGCAGCATGGCAGAAGAATGTTGGCGATACTGTAAAAAAAGGTGAAGTGTTGGCTGATATTGAAACAGATAAAGCCACCATGGAACTGGAAAGTTATAAAGATGGAATATTGTTGTATCAGGGTGCTAAAGCAGGTGAAAAGATCCAGGTGAATGACCTTTTATGCATCATTGGTAAACAGGATTTAGACGTAAATGCAATTGTAGCTGCTGTTAAATCAGGTGGTCAACCGGTTGCAAAGTCTGAAAGTCCGAAAGCAGAAACAGAAACCAAAGCTGCTGCTACAGTTCAAGCTATCAACCAGCCAAGCGAACAAACAGCAGTGATGAATGAAGGAAGGATTTTTGCTTCCCCATTGGCAAAAAAGATCGCTTCAGAAAAGAATATTGATCTTAAATATGTAAAGGGAACAGGAGATAACGGCAGGATCACAAAAACGGATATTGATAATTATGTTCCAAAGACCGCAGACAGTGGACCGGTGACAGTAGAGAGTAAAGCTGTTGCAGAAACATCTGCAACAAGTCAACCGATCAACCCATCAACCGGCGTTGTAAGTTTTGATGAAGTTCCTGTTTCGCAAATGCGCAAAACCATTGCACGCAGGTTAAGTGAAAGTTTATTTACCGCTCCGCATTTTTATTTAACGATGAGCATTAATATGGATGCTGCAGTAGCAGCTCGTGTTAAACTCAATGAAACAAGTAAAGTTAAGATCAGCTTTAATGATCTTGTCTTAAAAGCAACAGCCGTTGCATTGAAACAACATCCAAAAGTTAACAGCAGCTGGCTGGGTGATAAGATCCGATACAATCATCATATCAATATTGGTGTGGCAGTTGCAGTAGAAGAAGGATTATTGGTGCCCGTTGTTCGTTTTGCCGATGGACTAAGTTTAAGTCAGATCGCTGTTCAGGTAAAAGATTATGCTCAAAAGGCAAAAGATAAAAAATTACAACCGAGCGATTGGGAAGGAAGCACATTTACTATATCTAATTTAGGTATGTTTGGTATTGATCAGTTTACTGCCATCATTAATCCGCCAGATGCTTGTATACTTGCTGTTGGGGGTATATCACAAGAACCTATTGTGAAAGACGGACAGATCGTTGTTGGTAATATCATGAAAGTAACATTGAGCTGTGATCACAGAGTAGTAGACGGTGCAACAGGATCAGCGTTCCTGCAAACACTGAAAAGCTTGTTGGAAGAACCTTTGAGAATGTTAGTATAACAAAAGACCTTTCGTTATATAAAAAAGATCCGCAGATACTGCGGATCTTTTTTTATTTGAACTGGTCTGCTAATTATTTTTAGTTAACGTTGTTTCTTCTACAACAAATAAAGGTATCTGCACTTCCACCCTAGTCCCCTTTCCCGGAAAAGATTCAATTTCTGATTTACCATTTAACGCATATACTCTTTCTCTGATCCCCAGTAATCCATGGCTTTGTGTAGCATCAATTTTATTTATCTCAAAGCCAATCCCGTTATCTTCAATAACCATACTAATCATTTCATCGGTTTTGTGGATCGTTATTGAGAGATGAGTTGCTTTGGAATAACGCAATACATTCGTCAAACTTTCCTGAAAGATCCTGAACAATCCAAGATTGATCTCTTTTGTTAATCTTTCTTCTTCAATATTGGAATGAATTTCAGTTTTAATATCTGAATATCGCAAAGACGTTTTGGTTTGCCATCTTATGGTTGCTTCCAATCCAATTTCATCCAGCATACTCGGATGCAGAGAATTATACAGGTTCCTGCTTGATTCTATTGCTTCTTCTGCGATAGCTATCTGCTCTTTTATAATGTCCTGCACTTTTGTATTCTCAATTTCAACATTGGCTCTAAGCCAGGCAGCATTCATGCCCAATGCGGCAAGGTTTTGACTAAATTCGTCATGAATTTCTTTGGCAATAGCTGATCTTTCCCTTTCGATCAGATTCTGCAAATGGATCGATAATTCTCTCAACTCATTATTGGCTCTCAGCAATTCATTTTCTATTCTTCTTTGTTCTGTAAGGTCAATGGCGGTAAGGGAAATTCGTTCAGGTTCCCCCTCTTTATTCTTATGCACAACGAGCACTTCCATAACCGGTATATCTTTTCCACTTCTTGAAACGAAAGAATTTGTACCCACCCATTTACCGTTATTCAGGTTTGAATCGTCACCGTTCTTTATGATCTCTTTTGTTTCAGGAGAGCGGAATTGCGAAACATTCAGTTTAGTAATATCCTCGTCATGTTTTATCCCGAAAGCTTTTCTGAAAGCGGGATTGACATATATAAGGTCTTTCTTGATATTAGCCATAGAGATATAAGCAGGGGAATTATCAAGAATGCTGGTAAGATTCATTAACTCATTTTCTTTTTCTTTTAATTCTGAGATATCCACTAATGTAAGTGATATATATTGCATTACACCAAGCTTATCACTATGCACAATTGCCACTTCATAAACCGGAATTATTTCGCCCTTCCTGTTCAAAAATTTTGACTCTCCTACCCATTTTCTTTCCAACATGAGTTTAGGCTGTTCCTGTTGCATCTTTTCTTTTGTTTCAGCCGAGATAAAATCCAGCGCTGATAACTTCGTAATATCTTCATCCTCTCCAATCCCCAATTTTACATTTGCGGCTTTATTCAGATATAATAAATTCAAATTCAAGTCTACGATCATTACATAGGCTGGTGAATTTTCAATAATGTTGGCTAGTTTTGCCAACTCATTTTCTTTGACCTTTAGTTCAGAAATATCAATCGCATTGCTCGAGATAAAAGCCGGTTCCCCTTTTTCATTCCTATGCAAATACACTGCCTGCATAATGGGAATTTCCTTTCCTGATTGAGTAACCAGTATATTCTCTCCTTTCCAAAATCCCTTAGTCATTACTTCGGAAATAGTTTCATCAACGGATACTATTTTATCATTAAAAAAAGCAAGGGGGCTTAATCCAGACAGATCAACATCATCCTCAACTTCTATAGCAACTCTGGAGGCTTTATTCATATAAGTTACTCTGAAATTCATGTCCATCGTGCCAATAAGGGCAGAAGAGTTTTCCAGAATTGCCAACAAGTTATTGATCTCTTCTCTTTGCTTTTTAATTTCGGTTATATCTGTAAAAGATCCAAACATACAAAAAGGTCTTCCCTTATCATCAAATATTACATTGGCAACAAAATGAACATCAAAAAGGGAGCCGTCTTTTCTTTTTCCTATATTCTCGCCACTATCGAAACCACTTGTCTGCAAGGATCTTAACGTTTGAAGAACTCTTGGTCCTTCGAAACAATCGGTTAATTTTTTTCCAATTAATTCAGCAGTAGAATCTGCACCCCACATTTTAGCAATAGCTTCATTGGCATAAGTAATAGTGCCCGACATATCAGTGATGCCAATTCCGCTTATCGCTTTTGCCATTGCATATTCTCTCATCCTCAATTCATTTTCCTTTTCTCTCCTGTCGGTTATATCGCGGACAATTGCCATAAAAGTTCCGTCGGGTAAACTGCTTGAATTTACTTCTGCATATATTTTGGAACCATCTTTCTTTTTGTATTTACCAACTGTTTGTAAAAATCCTTCTTTTGGAATATTTAAAGTTGTAAACGGGTTGTTTTGTAATTCAGGTTCAAATAAAAAATCATTTAAAACCATTGACTCCACTTCTTTTTTAGTATACCCTAACATTTCTTCTACTGCCGTATTTACCCGTAATATTTGTCCTTTACTATTCACAATTCCAATTACATCTTTTGCATTTTCGAATAAATTGATGTCCTGGTTCTTGATGTAATTTTTCAATGTAATGTTCGTGTTCTTCAAGTCCTCAGATAATTCATCCGTCAATTTCGCCCGATACCATATTCGATAATACAAAAAGCCAATGACCATTAATGCGATCAGGCCCAACCAACCAAAAAGGTTAAAAGTGTTTTTCGCATTTGCATCATGTTGCTGCTGAAATGATCTTAACAATGCTCTTCCAATATTTGAAACTTTATTGTATTGATCCCTGAAGGGTGTATCGAACCCGTCTTCCCGATCGAATAATGCTGCAATAGCTGTTTTGGGATCTCCCTTGATGCTTAAGTCTATGATCTCCTTTGAAAAGGACAATTTCTTTTCTCCCAGTGACAGCAGTTGTAAAATTTCATTACGAGGTAATTGATCATTGTCTGATAGTTTCCTTAACTCCCCTAATTCGTTTGTATAATTAATCGCTGCTTCCGAGAATTTCTGAACGATCCTTTTATTCTTATCTATTGAGATGATATAGGGTCTTTCTGTAGATTCAATATCGGATTCATACAATTGCAGATTATCCAGATGCCGCATCATCTTTAATACAAGTTGCTCTTCTCTGCTTTGGGAAACGGTTGTTTTAAGGCTGGAAAAGGTTAGGAGATAAAACGTGAATAATGTAATAGCAATTATAATAAACCCAACGAAAATTACTGTCTTCGACTTATTCTGAATCATTTGACTTAGGGTTACAGGGGGAGTACTGTCATTCTTTTGTCATACAATATATTATCTTTTTGTAAGAAAAACAGTGATATTAATTTTTTTATGAAAAAATATTTTCGTATCAAATAAAAATAATAACTGTAGTAAGTTCTCAGTCTTCCCAATCGCAACCAATAGGCGCTCCCGGAGGAATCTCTTTATGTACAGGCAGAGATATGTCTTTGGGTTTATTGATCCTTTCTACCGCGTAAGAATAATGCGGTTTTAAGGAAGGATTTATTTTCATTTGTTCTTCACAATATCTCTTTATGGATTGTAAACGATCGAAACAAATGGATCTAACCGAATAATTTGCCTGTTCACTCTGACTTAATCCCAAAATATAAGTCAACACCATTTGCTGTGTTTGCAATTGTATTTCCTTCTTCAATCCAGTTTGCAGGTTTGTTTTCCATGTTGTTTTAATAATGGCATCCAAAACGGCATCCCATCCAATAGTATTTGCTTCTGCTTTGAATTGTTGCAAACGATTGGCCCTTTCGGGGTTAAATAAGAATTCCAGTTCAAAATTGGTCAATGCTTCTGCTGCCGACAATGCATCGAAATTCATTCCCATTCTTTTCTGGAACAATTCACCCACATTATAATACATAGGCGGGCGGGGTGGAATTAACCGAATGATCCTTTCAGGCAATGTCAATACATCAGCATTCAAGCAATTCAATGCTGCCTGCAATGCTTTATCCTGTATGGCTTTTGGCAGGATCTGCGGCTTTTGCTGACCTTGGTCGCCGCGAACACTGTAACTGTAATTCATGCCGCCGATCAATTTACAGACAGCTTCGAGCTGATAGCGATGATAATTATAAACAGGTACCAGTACATCTTCCAATTTTGTAAGGGGCGTATTGACAGGGATATTATTTTCAGAAAATTGTTCCAATGCTTTTTCGCGAACAGCCAATACATTTTTTAGTTCATCAGCCGCATCATTTCCGTTATCCCATAAATGTGCATAGGGATGAGAACCACTAGCTGAACGTGCATCGGCATCGGCAATAAATAAGATACCATCATTCGTATTTTTCTGCAACAGATCATTCAATGCTTTTTCTTCGTTTGTGCCTGCTGCAAATTGTGCATAGCCATACGTGATGGCACGCTTATCCCATTCACCAATTTCATTGGTATAGACTTTCGTAAAATCAATTTCGCCTTTTGCATTTACGAACAGATTGGGATGCGGATAGTCCATCACTGAAGCACGGCTGTTAAAACTGGATGCATAATTATGCTGCAATCCCAGTGTATGTCCCACTTCATGTGCTGCCAGTTGCCTTAAACGCTGAATGGCAGCCTGTTTCATGGTTTCAGGAACAGGTTTCCCTGTTTCATAGGGAGCCAACAATCCTGTGAAAATGAGATAATCCTGTCGAACTCTTAAAGAACCCAAGGTCACCTGACCTTTAATGATCTCTCCTGTTCTCGGATCGGTGACAGAAGCCCCATAACTCCAGCCACGGGAGGAACGATGCACCCAATTGATCATGTTATAACGAATGTCCATGGGGTCTGCATCATCAGGCAGGACCTTTACAATAAATGCATCTTTATAACCGGCCGCTTCAAATGCCTGATTCCACCAACGCGCACCATCCAATAAGGCAGAACGGATGGGTTCGGGTGTACCATTGTCTAAATAGTATACTATAGGCTTAACGGGCTCGCTGACAGCTGCTGCAGGGTCTTTCTTTTCGAGCCGATGACGTGCAATGAACATCTGCTGTATCTGATCGGAAAAGGGGCTGCTGTAATCAAAATAAGATATGCCGAAATAACCACTGCGAATATCATAGCGTCGAGGTTTATAATTATTATCAGGTAACTGAACAAAGGAATGATGCATGCGAACCGTGATGGCTTCAGCAGAAGGGGTAACACTGGTCACCAATCTTCCTGCATCAGCCCCACCGGTAAATGTGATGCTTGCTTCAAACTCCGTATTCAATGGGAAATTCTTTGTATTGGCCAGATAGATGGCAGATCTCGCCTCATTGAATGTGTATGTGCCCTGTTTCATCTGACGAATTCTGTCGGCCACCCCATGTGCATCCCGCAGAAAGAAAGAAGTAGCGTCGACCAATACTTTATCGCCTTCGTCTTCATCGATGCTGAATCCGGCGATCGTAGATTGTGCAAAGGATTCCTTCACTGCTTTTCTTTCATTGGCATCATTGCTCATTGCCCGATAACTGTAATTAGGCTGAATGAGTAATAATTTCTTTCCTACCTTATTAAAATATACAATTCTTGAATTACCGATCTGCCCGCGATCCAAACCAATATCGTTTGACCCCAATCCTGCGGGCAAAGAATTTACGTATAAAAATTCCTGATCCAGTTTATCGACCTGCAACCAGATCTTTCCGTTAGCAGCATCCCACCAAAAAGTAAAGTATCCGTCATAGCGTTTAAAGTTCTTTGTCTTCTCTGCTATACGCGAAGAAGTTTGAGCCATTGATGCTAACCCAAATACACAAAAAATAAATACAAATAATGCACGCATGCTGTTACTTTTTTTAATGTTGAGATTCATTGTAATATAAAAAAAATCCTGCAATCATTCAAATAAATAATTGCAGGAATATTAACTATTTTGTTAAAAAGATGATCGATATTTTTTCAAATATTTTTGATCAAAGGGCTATCCTTCCGTTGTTGGAGCAGCAGGTGTTTCAACAACAGGGGCAGCAACTTCAACAACAGGTGCTGGCGCAGGAGCCGCTACCGGTGCGGGTTTCGGAGCAACTTTTTTAGGGGCCGCTTTCTTCACCACTTTTTTTACAACCGCTTTTTTAGGAGCTGCTTTCTTCACCACTTTTTTAGGGGCAACTTTTTTCACCAATTTTTTTACTGCTTTTTTAGGTGCTGCTTTTTTAGCAACTTTTTTTGCAGGTGCTTTTTTCTTTGGAGCAGGTTTTTTAGCTACTGCTTTTTTTACTGCTTTCTTAACCGCTGTTTTTTTCTTAGGTGCAGCTTTCTTTACAACTTTTTTTGCAACTTTTTTTGCAGGTGCTTTCTTTTTAGGAGCGGCTTTTTTTACTATTTTTTTAGCAGCTTTCTTTTTGCTTGACTTTGCCATAAAATTTGTTGTTTGAATGATAGTGAAAAGATAAGAAAGGAAAGTTAAATATTATCTTTTGTATTCACCACATCATTCATCAGTTTTTTTTATTGTGTTTCTATCATTTCAACCTTACCATCCATGGTTGATGCAATGATGTGATGCACATCAGTTGGTCGAACAGTATTGATCATCGAATTATCCAGTTTGTGTATCCAAAGAATGGTTTGAGTTTTAGGGTCGATCGCAAATATCTTTCCGTTTTTAGTTCCGAAGAAAACAATGCCATTTCTTTCTATGAGCATGCTGGGCACATGCTCATACCCAAAGCCGCAATTCATTTTCCATGCAGCTTTCTGCCTGGTAGCGGAAGCAGCAAAAGCAACGATCGTATCATTCATCGTCTTTCCATAGATCCATTTTCCGTCTTCTGAAATGCCAATCGATTCCCGAACCGTAGATTCATTGCTTCTCCACAAAGTTGAGCCGTTATTGATATTGATCGCAGTGATGTACCGGTCGGGTGCTACCACAAAGACAATACTGTCTTTGATTACGGGAATACAGGAAGCAGGTGAAAAGTTTAGGACAGGGGAACCATTGTTCCATTTCCAGATCAATTGTCCCGTTGTTTTATTCAATGCATACAAGTTGGTATCCCATGCACCGAAAATGATCTTTTCGCTATTGATGACAGGCGTACTCATGATGGGTCCGTTCAATCCGGTAAAAACCCAGATCTGTTTTCCGCTGTTCATATCAAGCGCAAAAAAATGATGATCCCCTGTTCCGATATAAACCACATTATTCTCAATCAGCGGAGAACCCAATACTGCTGCATTTGTCCGGAATTTCCAGAGCAGTTTTCCTGTTGCAGCATTCAAACAGTAGACATTACCATCGCCAGAACCAATTACCATCTTTTCTTTGAAAAGCGCAGGAGAAGAGTAAATCGCTGCGCCTGTTGCAAAAGCCCATTGCTTTTTTCCATCCTCAATATTGACTGATTGAATCACTCCTTTACTGTTTCCGAAAATTACAGATCTATCATTGGCAGCCGGCGTGGAAATGATGTTCGCATCACTGCTGAATACCCATTTTGTTTTCGCTGAAGGGAATGTATCATTAACCGCATAAGATGGCCGTTCGAATTTTTTATTGACTGTGCTGTAATGATGATCCTCTATCCTGATCTTTCTCCAGGCGGGTAATGTTTTCAGTCCGGGTTTTCTTTCATAGAAAATCATGGAATCCTTATTCACTTCTACCACATTATATCCCCCGATACTTTCTTTTGCCCTAAGATTGGAACGCCCCATCGTACCCGGAATATCTTCAAAATTAAAAGCATGATTAGAATGTCCGTGTCCGCAAAGAATGGCAATCGTATTGCGGGTCTTCAACGCGTCAATGGCTTCGTACCAATTATCCAGGCTATTGTCGATAGGATAATGATTCAGGAATATAATGGGCTGATCTGTATCTATTTTTTTTAATTCATCCTTCATCCAATTAACAGCATCCCGTGGAATATGTCCGTCACTCATACGCAAATACGGGCCTGATGCACAACCCATAAAAATAATTCCATTGTATTTGAATAGAAATTTGTCATCACCGAAGACTTCCCCAAAAGTTACTGCGCCGCTTTCACTCCAGCCTGTATCGTGGTTACCCGGGATAATATAATATTTGATATGCAGGCTGTCTAATATTCTTTTAGCCAATCTGATCTCTTCATCCTTACCCAATTCAGTGATATCGCCTGTGATCACCACAAAATCGAGCCCCTTCATTTGATTGATATCGGCAACGGTTCTCCTCAGATCTTCTTCGGCCCCGCCATTAGGGGATCCGATATGAGTATCGCTTATAAAAGCAAACTTGAATGGTTTTATCTGCGCCTGAAGCAATAGACCAAAAAGAATGGATATAAAAACTAAAGCAATTTTTTTCATGACAGAAAGTTAGTGAACTGTTATTGAAAATGCGAGTGTATCATTAATTCATAATTTTGAAGCATGAATGAACAGAAGAAAACAGTAGTTCTTGGTGCATCCGATAATCCATCCCGTTACAGTTATCTGGCTGTTGAAAGATTGACCCAACAGCAGCATCCCGTTATTGCCCTTGGCAGAAAACAGGGCAGTATCGGCAATACCAGCATTTTGACTGATCGTCCTGCTATTGAAGCCGTTGATACCATTACCCTTTATTTGAACGAACAGCATCAGAAAGATTTTTACGAGTATATCTTATCGCTTCATCCCAAGCGTATCATCTTTAATCCGGGTGCAGAGAATGATGAATTATTCGATCTCGCCAAAGCCAATGGCATCGAGCCTTTGGAAGCCTGTACTTTGGTAATGCTGAGTACGGGACAGTATTAGCTGATAGCTGATAGCTAATAGCCAATAGCTAAAAGCTAATAGCTGTTATTAACGGTTGTTAATAATATATTATTCCAAACTTGTATTTTGAATGGGCTTTCCTGCTTAATTTCAAAAAACCTTAATACTATGCGTTGGAGAAAGTTTAACGGTGAGACCATTAACCTGCCCATTAAAGATGCTGTAGAAGAGGCGATAAAAAAAGAAACGGCAAAGAACACACATCTTAAAGTTTGCATCGGCACAGACAGTCAGGTAAAAGGCGAAGACACCGAATTTGCAACAGTCATTGTTTTTCTGCGTGAGCACAATGGCGGATTCATGTACATCCACAACGAAAAAACAAAAACCCGTTACCACATCAAAGAACGTATGCTGGTAGAAGTTGCTAAAAGCATTGATATAGCCTATGCTTTATGCGATCTCTTTATCAAGTATCAGGTGGAAATGGAAGTGCATGCCGACATTAACACCAACCCGAGCTTTAAAAGCAACGATGCTTTAAAAGAAGCGATGGGTTATATTCTGGGAATGGGCTTTGCCTTCAAAGCCAAGCCGGAAGCTTTTGCCAGCAGTTGCTGCGCTGATAAAGCGGTGAATTAATGTTGAATGCTAAATGTTAAATGAAGTGAACGCTTCGTTAGTAAAATCGTCACCCAATTATTTTTTGTTTCTAGTCTAAGGGGCTCCTTCGGAGCAACGGCATTTTTTATTTCTCGCGGCGACGCTACGACGCAGTGACGCAAAGCTGTAAGGTTTTCTCTAGTGCAAAGAAGCTCTGTGTAATACTGACTTTTTCATTTTCTCGAAACGTAAGATTTTTTATTAATCCCTATCCCTTTGGCGGAAAACTGAATTTGTCTTTTACCAGTTCATTGTTCTGCTGAATAAAATCCAGTATCTCCTCTCTGCCCGTATTTTTTTCTGCACTGGATACGAATGACTGCGGCAAAAATTGCCAGGTCTCTTTCAGTTTATCTAAAAATGCTTTTACGTTTCTTGCAACAACTGCGGGCTTTTCCTTATCAGCTTTGGTGAATACCAATGCAAAGGGAACTTCCCATTTGTCTAACTGGTTCACAAATTCAATATCAATATTCTGAGGCGAATGTCTTGCATCGATCAGTACGAACACTTTTACCAGATTCTCTCTTTTACGCAAATAACCGTCGATCATTTGTTCCCATCTCCTTCTGTCGCTCTGCGAACGTTTGGCATAACCATAACCGGGAAGATCTACCAAAAACCATCTTTCTTTGGGTGCTTTCTCTTTGGCGGAACTTTCTATTTCGAAATGATTGAGCAATTGTGTTTTACCCGGCGTAGAAGATGTTTTAGCCAGATTCTTCTGTTTCACCAACATATTGATCAGGGATGACTTGCCCACATTAGATCTTCCTATAAATGCATATTCCGGAATGGTTGGTTTAGGGCATTTATCGAAGGTTGGTGATGAGATAACGTAACTGGCTGTCTTGATCTGCATGCCGCAAAGATAGCAATATGCCTCGCTATCTGTTGCTTTAGCGTAACGCAGTTCAGATTTATCATAAGAATCAGACTTGGCCAGATTTTCATGAATGATCCTGAGACGCCCTTCGGGAGTCGCAGTATAGCAAGGAAATGTGCTTCTTTTACAAAAATTGTTTCATAATAATATCAGGGTGCCTACATTTCCCCGGCCTCAGAAAAACAACGTTAAGAAATCGACGAAGGAGATTCACCAATACCAAAATAAAACTAAAGACTAATTGGTAAAATTGATGGAATGAGCAACTGCCATTAGGCAGTTTAAAATGAAAAATGCTTGGTTATATAAATTGTATTTAACACAGCTTCGATAATTCAGCCTACAAAAGATCGGCTTTAGACTTTTTTCATTTTAGCGAATGCAATCAATTTTTAGCTGTTTTTCTGCAGCCTTGAACTTTTGTTTCTTTTCTTTCTCCAAGGGAGCCCTTTGGGCAAGAGAAAAGAAAGAGAATATATTTTTTTATTCTTACTTTTTTGCTTGTCCTCCGAAGGAGTCCTTTGGACAAAAAAGGTAACCGAATGAGGTTACGTAAAAAAAGACCCCCGAAAACGATAACAGCCCGTTTTCGGGTTGGTTCCCTGATTTAGCTATTGTGCTACTGTGACTTCAGCGATAGGGCAATGATACGTAAACTAAAAGCATGTCATTTTCAATGAGCCTGTTTGCAACATAAAAATTATTAGAATAACCATCGCTATCTGAAGAGTTAGTGCAGCGCTCTTCGGATATATTATAAGAATCAGACAAAGTCTGATTTTCATTAAAGATCCAGAGACGTCCTTCGGAAGTCTCTGGATAGCGGGATCAAAAAAGTCAACCCCAAAAGGTTGACTTTTTTGATATTATTCAAATCCTTTACAATGATCTTTATTTAGACGCTTCCGGTTTTCTCTTCGGCATCACCAAACTATCAGCAGGATATCTTGCTTTGATAGAATCTCTTACCGCAGTACACCAGTTGTAAAATGTTTGCTTCTCTGTGTCGGTCAGTATTGTATCCTTATGGATCCAGGTATAAGAATCCAGGGGCATTCCGCCTTCTTTCACTTCTTCGATACAATCATTTAATCTTTTGTATTGACGTGCTACCCTCATTGAAGTAAAATCATTGAAATTCAAATGCTGTTTACCACCATTTACGTGATTATTCAGCCACCAGGCAACAGGCTGTATATTATTATACCAGGGATATCTTGTATTGTTCGAGTGACAATCATTACAAGCTTTGGCCAAAATAGTATTTACATCAGTTGGCACTGCATAGGTTTTACTGATATCAGTTGCCAATACTTCAGTTGATTCATTTTTCTTAGGATGAAAGAACTGAATGATGATGAATACAGCTAAAAGAACCCAGAGAATTTTTTTGATGATCTTCATGTGGTTTATTTATGGATTGACTAATACCTCTCCTGTCATTTCTTTCGGAATGGCTAATCCCATTACGTGTAAAATGGAAGGAGCAAGATCGCCTAATTTTCCGGGCTTCACTGTTCCATGCCATTTATTATCAATAACAAAGAAAGGAACCAGATTCAAGGAATGCTGTGTATTAGGTGTGCCGTCTTCGTTCACCATATAATCGGCATTTCCATGATCAGCTGTCAGGAAAATAGTATAGTCCTTCGCCAGGGCAGCTGTAACAACCCTTTCCACGCATTTGTCTACAGTTTCCACCGCTTTTTCAACGGCAGTAAAAACGCCTGTATGTCCTACCATATCAGCATTTGCAAAATTCAGGCAAATAAAATCGGCATAGTCCTTTTCAATTTCAGGAACCAATTTATCAGCCAATTCATAGGCACTCATTTCGGGCTGCAGGTCGTAAGTAGCCACTTTGGGTGATTGCGCCATGATCCTCGTTTCGCCTTCAAATATCTTTTCACGTCCGCCGCTGAAGAAGAAAGTTACGTGCGGATATTTTTCTGTTTCTGCAATACGAATTTGTTTTTTTCCGTTGGCTTCCAGCACTTCACCCAATGTATTGTTCAGGTTATCTGTTTCAAAGATCACGTGCACATTTTTGAATGTCTTATCATACTCCGTCATCGTTGTATAATGCAGATTCAGTGTATGCATATTTTGATCAGGATGATCTTCCTGTGTTAATACATTTGTGATCTCTCTGCAACGGTCGGTACGGAAATTGAAACAGATGGCAACATCACCATTTTTGATCCTTCCTGCGGCTCCTACTTTTGTATTGATGATAGGTTTGATAAATTCATCCGTTACATCAAGTGTATAAGAATTTGCAATGGACCCTAAAATATCGGCAGATTGTTCGCCCACACCATTCACCAATGCATCATAAGCCAGTTTCACTCTTTCCCAACGTTTGTCTCTGTCCATCGCATAATATCTTCCTGTAACTGTTGAGATCTTTCCTACTGATGCATCCAGATGCGCCTGCAATTCATTTATAAAACCCAGTCCGCTTTTCGGATCACAATCTCTTCCATCTGTAAATGCATGCACATATACTTCGGTCAATCCTTCTGCTTTACACAGATCGGCAATGGCTTTTACATGATTGATATGCGAATGCACACCGCCATCACTCACCAATCCCAATAAATGCAAGGGCTTATTATTTTGTTTGGCATAACGGATAGATGCAAGCAGTTCTTGGTTCTTTGCAAACTCTCCGTTTCGGATCGCAACATTGATACGCTGCAATTCCTGATAAACGATACGTCCTGCACCTAAATTCAAATGGCCAACTTCGCTGTTGCCCATTTGTCCGTCGGGTAAACCCACTGCTTCACCGCAGGTAACTAAAGTTGTGTTGGGATATTTTTTGTACAATGATGTTACAAAAGGCGTGTTTGCATTCTGAATGGCATCGGCAGATTTTTTCTTGCCTAATCCCCAACCATCCATAATGATCAGTATTACTTTCTTGCTCATGGCGCAAAATTACGTCATTTGCCAATTCATCATAAGGCATTAACTTTAACGCAGGCAATTATCTGCTTGGCATGTTTTTCGCAACGGGATAGTTGTTTAAACTTTTAATATGAAGAAAATATTTTTATTAGCGGGGTTGGGAATGATGCTCTTATCCTTTACGTTTCAGAAAGATACCGATGCGATCATCAACGCTTTAAAAGCAGGAAATGCAGAATCTGTGGCGTCTTATTTTGACAGTTATATCGATCTTACCCTTCCGGGAAAAGACGAGATCAAGAATATCGGGAAAAATCAGGCAGGCATCACTTTAAAAACATTCTTTGATGAAACGGGTGTAAAGGGTTTTGATCTGAGTTCGCAACGCGAATCAGGCACTACCATGTATATTGCCGGTAAACTGCAAACAAAGAGCAAGGGATTTAATATCACCATCTTATTGAAGAATAAGGACGGTAAACACCAGATCATTTCTGTCAGGATCAACTAATTTTTTCCTGCCAACATATTGGATTCCTGATCAGGAATCCTTTTGTTTTTTATAAACGTAGTAACTTGCCCCCATGAGATCCTTCGATGAACAATTACAGCATTTAGTGACTGAAGCTTTGGCGGAAGATGTGGGTGCCGGTGATCATTCCACATTAAGTTGTATCCCTCCCGATCAAAAAGGAAAAGCTGTTTTAAAAATAAAACAGGATGGCATATTAGCAGGAGTTGATGTTGCAGAAAAAATATTTCACTTCGTTGAACCTTCCGCTCATTTCATCCGGTTCATGAATGACGGCGACATGATGCTATCCGGTGAAAATGCTTTTGAAGTATTTGCCAGCATCCATACCATTTTAAAATCTGAAAGGCTGGTATTGAACTGCATGCAAAGAATGAGCGGCATTGCAACTCTCACCCATCAATACCTTAAAAAAATTACAGGCTATCAAACCAAATTATTAGACACTAGAAAAACAACACCCAATTTTCGTTTACTGGAAAAAGAAGCTGTAAGGATCGGTGGCGGTACCAATCACCGTTTTGCCCTCTATGATATGATCATGCTGAAAGACAATCATATTGATTATGCAGGCGGAATTGAAAAAGCGATCGACCTGGCTTATCAATATGTACAGTCCAATCAGCTTGATCTAAAAATAGAAGTAGAAGCAAGATCGATAGAAGATGTAAAAAAGGTTTGCGCCAACGGAAAAGGAAAAGTGTTTCGGGTGATGCTCGATAATTTTTCTCCCGAAAAGATAGTTGAAGCATTACAAATCATCGCCGGCGCATTTGAAACAGAAGCAAGCGGCGGTATCAATTTAGAAACGATCGAATCTTTTGCTGCAACAGGAGTTGATTATGTAAGTGTGGGGGGATTGATCCATCAGGCACAGAGTGTTGACCTGAGTTTGAAAGCGGTAATGGTCTGACCGGTTTTGTAAGGGTGTTTTACCCCTTTTCTTCGTAATTCCTTCGTGATCTCTTGCTATCTTCTTGCTGTTTTATTGCAGGTCTCTCGAAGAAGTCTCGAAGAAAGCAGCCAAAAGATACGAAGAAGCTTAGAAGAAGATAGGAAGGTTGATTGGTAGGCAGGTGAATCGTAAATCGTTAATCGCAAGTATGTACCAACCTTTGCGATCTTTGTAATCGTTGCGACCTTTGCGTGAAACAAAAAAAAGTCACTGAATCAAATAAATTTAATAGCTATTAATTTATTCAACTGCATGTCAAAAAAGAATAAACCCGATACAAAAGGATTTGTTTTTAGTACCGATCCTAATTTTCGTTTTGAAGAAGAAGAAAGTACTACCATGGAAACATTGTTGCCTGCAAAACAAAAATTAAGGATACGCCTCGATACCAAACACCGCGCAGGCAAAGCAGTTACGTTGATCCTTGATTTTATCGGCACCGAAGCTGATCTCGAAGAACTTGGTAAAAAATTAAAGAATTATTGCGGCACGGGTGGCAGTGTGAAAGATGGTGAGATCATCATTCAGGGCGACCAGCGCGATAAGGTATTGCAATGGTTATTGAAAACCGGTTATAGTAACAGTAAGAAAATATAAATCAGTTCTCTTTCTTCTCCCAACTCAATGCACCGCTGGGGCATTGATTCACCTGTTCAATGATCCTTTCGGCAGCAGCGCCATCCATATGGATCCAGGGTTTTACAAAGGGGTCAAATACTTCTCGGAGATGCGTCCAGCATAGTTTTGAATGGATGCAGACATTCGGTTTCCAGATCACCGTTATCTCATCATTGCTGTATGTAAAAGTTTCTTTGGGCATAGCATTGATATTAGTAGTCCAGCTCTAATTTCAATCTGTCTTTTAATTCTTTGATCAGGGGATATTGTTCGGCGATCCTTTCGAATTTCTGTTTGCTGTTCATGGTCATATGTTGCGGAACTTCTTCTTTCACGCCATCTTCCACCAATACAGAAAAAGTAATGCTTCTGTTGTTGAACTGATGATGGATATAATCGGTGAGTCCCATTTTCTCCTGCTCGATGAAACGTTGCGCGGTTAATGCAGATACGGTTGCCGTAAAGCGGTTCTCAGATTCGATCTGCAATTTTGCGATCTTAAAAGTAGCTGCAGAGGAATGTTTTTGATCCTGTTCCAGTATTGTTGTATAAGTATCCCAGCAGGATTGCAGTTTTTCTATATTCAGTTCTTCCGATTCCTTTACTTCTTCAATGCTGTATTTATCGCCATACTTTTCACGTAAAGCATCCAATAGATTTTTCTTGCTGCCCGAAGAAGTGACGGTGGCTTGTGGACGGTTGACGGTGGACGGTGGACGGTGGACGGTAGACGGCTGTGGATTCTCGGCTACAGACTCCCGACTAGCGACTAACGACTCCCGACTAACGACAGCCGACTGGATCATCAGTTTCGCTTCTGGAACAGCAGCCGACTTCACCTGTATCTGTTCAATGGGTTTTAATTGGAAGGCGATCCCTGCATCAATTCGTTTTTTTTTAATAACGGCTCCGTCGCTAACAGAAAGGTCGATAGCTTGTTGCAGAAAATTCAGTTTGATCAATGTTAATTCAACATGCAATCTTTTATTGCGAGCCATTTTAAAATTGATCTCTGCTTCATTCAGGATATTCAATGCACTTACGAGATAAGCGGTATTCGCTTTCTTTGATGCAGCAATATATTTTTCCTGCATTCCTTCCACCACATCTAATAGAGAGGCAGCTTTTTCATCCTTGCATACTAAAATATTCCGGATGAATTCCGCAAAACCATTGAGCACCATATCACCTTCAAAACCCTTGCGGTTGATCTCATCATATAAGAGCATGGCAGATGCAAGGTCTTGTTGTAATAGAGAATCTATCAGTTTAAAATAATAATCCTCATCAAGGATATTTAAATTATCAATAGTGTTTTGATACGTTACTTCTCCATTGGTAAAACTTACGATCTTATCCAAAATACTCAATGCATCGCGCATACAACCTTCGCTCTTTTGAGCGATCACCTGCAGGGATGCTTTATCGGCTTTCAGTTCTTCCTTATCAACTATTTCCTGTAAATGTTCAACGGTATCATTGGTGGTGATCCGTTTAAAATCGAAGATCTGACAACGGGATAGAATGGTAGGGAGGATCTTATGCTTTTCGGTTGTTGCCAAAATAAATATGGCGTAGGATGGCGGCTCTTCCAATGTTTTTAAAAATGCATTGAAGGCACTGGCGCTCAGCATGTGTACCTCATCTACAATATATACTTTGTATTTACCTGCCTGCGGTGCAAAGCGAACCTGTTCTACCAGTGAACGGATATCGTCCACCGAATTATTGCTGGCGGCATCGAGTTCATGAATATTGAGTGAAGTACCGGCATCAAAAGAAACACAGCTGTTGCATACATTGCATGCTTCACCGTCAGCAGTGGGATTGGTACAGTTGATGGTCTTTGCCAGGATCCTGGCACAAGTGGTCTTGCCTACACCGCGTGGTCCGCAAAACAAAAAGGCATGCGCCAACTGATTATTCCTGATCGCATTCTTTAATGTTGTAGTGATATGCGACTGCCCCACCACAGTATTAAAATTCTGAGGTCTGTACTTTCTTGCCGATACGATGAATTTATCCATAATGTTCCCGAAGAAATTCAAATGTAAGCAATCGGAAAGTTTCAGCGAACGATTAGTTTGGCACTTTTTATTCTTGTTATAGTAACAAATATCAATACAACAGATCATTCACCTGTGCTTTTCCGCCATTAGCCGCTATTATCTCTAAGATAACCTAACTATACTTGCTGAAGAGGGCTGCAGGGGGTAATTTTGCAGCATCATAGAATAAAAATCAAGATCATGAGTTTACATACCATTCTCGGTGCCGGCGGATCGATCAGTAATTATTTGGTTCCTGTTTTACTGGAAAATAATGAACCCGTAAGATTGGTTTCCCGTACCCTAAAAAATATTCCCGGAACAGAAAGTATGACTGCAGACCTGAATGATGCGGAACAAACCAAAAAAGCCGTAGCCGGATCTTCTGTTGTGTATTTGTTGGTAGGATTAGATTACAATTTTAAATCATGGAAATCGCAATGGCCAAAGATCATCACTAATGTTATTGAAGCTTGCGCTGCATCAAAAGCAAAACTGATCTTCTTCGACAATGTTTATATGTATGGAAAAGTGCATGGCATAATGACGGAAGAGACCGCTTTCAATCCATGCAGCAGAAAAGGAGAAATACGTGCTGCCATTGCAACAGAATTATTGACGGCCATGAAGGAAGGAAAATTACAGGCTTTGATCGCAAGGAGTGCAGATTTTTACGGGCCGGGATCTGATAAGACAGGAATGGCAAATATCATGGTGTTTGCGAATCTGGCTAAAAAGAAAAATGCTCAATGTTTAGTGGATGCCAATAAACCGCATTCATATACTTATGTGCCGGATGCGGCAAAAGCTTTGTATCTCTTAGCCAAAGATGAATCTGCGTTCAATCAAACATGGCATTTGCCAACAAGACCAAATCCATTGACGGGTAAAGCATTCATTGCATTAGCGGCCAAAGAATTCAATAGGCCGCCGAAATACACTGTGTTTGCACCATGGATGATTAGACTACTGGGCTTATTTGTTCCTATCATGAATGAGATCCATGAAATGCTGTACCAGAATGAATTGCCTTATATATTTGATTCAACAAAGTTTGATACTCATTTTCATTTCACACCTACTTCTTATGAAGATGGCATTAAAGAGAGCGCAGCTTATTATTTGAAATAATTCATTCTTATAAATATTGAAATCGTTTTGTGCAGACAAGGGGTTTAGTTAAATTTATTTGTGATTTAAACTATTGCAAATACAATCCATCTTAATTCAAACCCTTTACGAATGAATTTCAAGAGAATGAGTAAGTGCTTTACGGTAGGCATTGTTCTTTTTGCCTTCTCCGGCTTTATTCAGAAAACAACGGTCGAAAAATACAGATTACGGTTTCCTTATAAGAAAGCGGGTTTAACCGAGCGTCAGGCTGCGGCACACTTATTAAACCGTTTTACATTTGGTCCAACTCCGGGTCAGATCGATGAAGTAATGCATAAGGGATTGGAAAAATGGTTCGCGGAACAATTAAATGAAAGCATTGATGACAGTGATATGCTGAAACGATTGGTGAGTTATGATGCACTGAATTTAACGAATGAAGAAATTGTAAATACTTATCCTAATCCCGGACAAATACTTGCCTTAGCCAAGAAGAACAATATCATACTAAAGAATAATGATACATCAGCTGCCGGAAAACAGGAATACAAAGAAAAGTTAAAACAAGTGATGCAGCAATATGGTTATAAACCACCTGCCGAATTAGAACGTCAACTCATCAATCAAAAGATCATCCGCGCTGCATACAGCAATAATCAATTGCAGGAAGTGATGACAGATTTCTGGTTCAATCACTTTAATGTTTCTCTTACCAAAAACCAGTGTCTTCAATTTATATTACCCTACGAAAGAGATGCCATCCGCAGCAATGCTCTGGGAAGCTTCGATAAAATGTTGCTGGCAACGGCCAAACATTGTGCGATGCTGGAATATCTCGACAATGCACTGAGTGTAAGTACCAATAATCCACTTTCAAAAAGGCAACAAAACAATCCGGCTGCAAAGAAATTTGAGGAAAAGCTTGCTGAAATGGCAAGTGATACCGCACAAAAAAGAATGGCATTCCTGCAGCAAATGCTGGATGCAAAAAAGAATCAGGGCCTGAATGAAAACTATGCCCGTGAGATCATGGAACTACACACCCTGGGTGTGGATGGCGGTTATACACAAAGCGATGTAACACAACTGGCCCGTGCATTAACGGGATGGGGCATTATGCCATTATTAAAAGACGGGGTAGGAAAAAACTTGATCGAAAAAGCCGGCGGTATTGATAAAATGAGAGAGAAAGGTTTTGTGATAGAAGCTGATTTTTTATTCAGGGCCGATAAACATGATGAGGGAGAAAAAACAATTCTCAATCAGAAATTACCTGCTAATGGCGGATATGAAGAAGGGGTTAAGATGATCGAGTTCTTAGCGAACCATCCTTCTACTGCAAAGTTTATTTCTAAAAAGCTGGCAGTGCGTTTTGTGAGTGATCATCCTTCTGATGCGCTTGTGAGTAAAATGGCAGATGCATTTTTAAAATCAAACGGCAATATCAAAACCGTATTGACGGTGATGGTAGACAGTCAGGAATTCTGGAATGCTGATGCATTGCGTGAAAAAATAAGATCACCTTTTGAATTAGCAATCAGTGCGGTACGTGCTACGAAGGCCGATGTACAGCAACCGTTTCAGTTGTTCCTTTGGTGTACTAAAATGGGACAAAAGTTCTATTATTACCAAGCCCCTACCGGATTTCCAGATAAAGCTTCTTACTGGATCAATACGGGTTCTTTATTGAACAGAATGAATTTCGGTCTGGCATTTGCAACAGAAAAGATCCCGGGTATAAAAATAAATCTGGCATCCCTCAATAATAATCATGAGCCGGAGAGTATCGAAGCTGCCTTAAATATTTACAGTAATTTATTATTACCTGAGAGAGACAATGCTGCGAATGTTAAAAGACTGATCCCTCTGATCGCGGATAATAATCTGGAGAAGAAATTGATCGATGCCACTGCAAAAACTGCAAGTACCGAAATAATTCCAACGGCAGATGAAACAAGCGGTATGATGAATGAAAAGCAAACCAATCGTGCCATGAAACAAAATGAGCGAGCCGCATTGAATAAAAATAATTCGAAACCTGTAACAATGGTTTATGCAGTTGGCAATAATTCAATGCTGGCACAAGTGACCGGTGTGATCATTGGTTCACCCGAGTTTCAAAGAAAATAAATCAGAACGTGGATTTGGGGGGATTGGCTGAATCAAGAGGATTGAATAAAGAACAAACGGAAACAGTTGGTAAAAATTAATTAAATCTGAAACATGGAAAGAAGACTCTTTATGCGTAATAGTGCTTTGGCCTTGTTTGCCGCAGGTTTTGGCGGTGTGCCGGCTTTTATTGCAAATGCTGCAAACAATAAGAAGATACTGGCTCCTTATAAAAAGAATAAGGTGATGGTCTGCATTTTTCAACGCGGTGCCATGGATGGATTGATGGCTGTTAGCCCGTATGCTGATCCTTCTTTAAAAATGTTGCGCCCTACTTTATACATGAGTCCTGCTGAAACAGAAGGAAAGATGTTCGATCTGGACGGTCATTTTGGCTTGCATCCTGCCATGGCATCATTAGCGCCATTATTCTCTGAAAAAAGAATGGCGATCGTTCATGGTGTGGGAAGTCCTAATAATACACGCAGTCATTTTGATGCACAGGATTATATGGAAAGTGGCACCCCTTTCAATAAAGGCACTGCCAGCGGTTGGTTAAACAGAGCAGTAGGTTTAACGGGGCATGAAGCTACTCCGTTTCGTGCAGTGAGTGTTACGAGTGCTTTGCCCAGAAGTTTTTATGGAGACAATGAAGCTTTGGCCATCAATAATCTGCAGGACTTTGCCATTCAGATGAAGGGCAACCCAATGGCAGCAAATATTGCAGCAAAATCATTTGAAGAATTATATGACGCTACCTCATCAGACATTTTAAACAAAACAGGCAAAGAAAGCTTTGATGCGATGAAGATGCTGAATGTAAATAATATAAAAAATTATAAGCCTGCCAATGATGTGGTCTATCCGAATTCACCTTTAGGAAATTCATTGAAACAAATTGCCATCCTCATTAAAATGGATGTTGGACTGGAAGTTGCGTTTGCTGAAAGCGGCGGATGGGATACGCATTTCAATCAGGGAACAACAAATGGCTTACTGGCAAGAAACCTGAAAGATTTTGCCGACAGTATTGCTGCATTCTGGAAAGACATGAGTGGTTATGAAGATGAAGTGACCCTGATGACGATGACTGAATTTGGAAGAACAGCACATCAAAACGGAACTGGTGGAACTGATCACGGCAGAGCAAGTTGTCTATTTGTTTTGGGTAATGATGTGCAGGGTGGGAAAGTATATCACAACATTAAAAGCCTTGCTAAAGAAGATCTCGAAGATGGAAGAGATCTACCTGTATCAACAGATTTCAGAAGTGTGTTCAGCGCAGTTGCCAATGGGCATCTCAATATCCATGACAATAAAAAATTATTCCCTGAATGGGAGGGCAACAGTTTGAATTTGATGAAGGGATGATGGTTACAAGTTGCAGGTTACTGGTTAATAGTTTTCAACCTGCATCTTGTAACCTGATACTTGATTCTTGTTCCTTGATTCTTGTTCCTTGATTCTTGTTCCTTGATTCTTGTTTCTTCTATTTATATTCCATTACAGGATGTCTCTCAAAAGAATTTTTATTTTCATCAAAGATGTAACGGTATGTTGTCATCTGCCTGCTTTGTGTGGCGCCTAAAGTTTTATAGATATTGATCATCTTCGGGTTCCAGTCTCCTGCCCAACCCATTTCATAGGTTTTATACCAGCCTTTGTTTTGAATAACCAATGCAGCCGAATGAATGATAAAACTATCAATACCCAATGCCTGATATTTTGGAACAACGCCAAATGCTAATCCAGTAGCTAGTTTGTTTTGCCCTGTGTATTTCATCCACAACAGATGCAGTTTTTGCAGTAATCCCATTTTACCGTTAAAATGTTTGAAGTATTGATTCACATCGGGGATATTAATGAACATAGCGATCGGTTCTTCCTTATAATAAGCAAACCATACTATACGCTTGTCCATAATGGGTTTCATGCTATTGAATAATTTCAATATCTGTTCTTTGGTGGTTTCTTTTGCTTCACCATGTTGCGCCCAAGCTGCATTATATACTGTGGCAAAATCAGCAGCATATTTTTCCAAATGATTCATTTCAATATGCTTTGCAGTATAATCTTTTTTTGCTGCAAACTTTGCGTGACGTTCAGCAAGTTTAGGATGAAAAGGATCATCCACATTGATCCCGTAATAAAATTGATTGTAATAATTTTTAAAGCCATAATGCTCAAACAGTGATTGATAGTATGAAGGATTGAATGCCATTCCATACATGGGTTCCTTATCAAACCCTTCGATCATTAAACCCCATCCTTTATCGCGGTCGCCAAAATTGATGGGACCGTCCATGGCATCCATGCCTTTGTTTTGCAACCACTGTTTAGCAATATCAAACAAAGTATTCGCGGCTTGCTGATCATTGATACAATCAAAAAAACCAATGCCTCCGGTTAAAAAATCAGTGCCTTTATTGATATATTTTGAATTAGTGAAAGCTGCGATGCGACCAATCAATTCGCCCGCGTTGTTCTTTAATATCCAGCGGTTCACTTCACCATATTTGAATAATTTATTTTTTGCCCGATCAAATACATCATTCACTTCATTATCCAAAGGACGGATATAGGCGGGGTTAGACCGATTCATCAATACATTCACTTGTATAAAACTCTTTGCAGTTGCCTTATCTGTAACTTCTATTAATTGCATACACCAAATTATTTTAAACTAAGCGAATGTAAGAATTATGGCAGTTTCCTGAACAAGAGTACTAATATTCTCGGGATGCTTTTTCTGTCCTCATCATCAAAATATTCATTGATGCGTTCTAGTGCGAATCCATATTGTTTAGCTGCTTGTACAAAATCGGAAACATGATGATCAAAGCAATCTACAATTTGCAATCCCTCACTTGTTTCGAACCTAGCTTTGGTTCCAGTATATTGTTTGAAGGGATGTAGTTCACCAACATAAACATAACCGCCAGAATTAATGGCAGTTGCGGCTTTTTCGAAAATGGCATTCAAGTCTTCAATATGTTCCAACACCAGACTGAAACTGATCAGATCATATGGTTGGGTTGCAAATGTCCAAGGCTGAAGAATATCCGCTTGTATAAATTGAACCTTATGTGAATTAATTTTTTCTTTTGCCTTGGCCAGCATATTTTCAGAAAGGTCAACAGCAGTAATTGCATTTGTTTTTGTTAGCAGCCATTGAGTGTTTTTTCCTGTACCACAACCGATTTCTAAACAATCGGTAAAATTAATTTCAGTCAAGGTCCTGCGCAATGCAATGGCTTCAAGGTCACGGGTTTTATTGTTATTACTGTCGTATTGATCGGACCAACTATTATAAGCTTGTTTTACATCCATGCTGTTAGTTTAGAAGAATTATAGGCCAAGCTTTGGCTTTGATGCAAACACCCATTTCACTAAAAACATAGCACTCTTCAAAGGATCATTTTTTTACAAATAATTTCTCGCTCATCTTTTCATCGTGCCCATAAATATCCTTTCTGAAATTGAGCAGACCATTCTTGTCGACCCATGCTGTAAAATACACAATAAATACAGGGATCGTTTTTTTCATGGTTACCCAGCGTTCTTTTGGTAAATGCATAGAACTATCTATCACATTGCTTTTCCAGGTAGTGGCAGTATCGTTGCGCAATAAATATTGTGCAAATTTTTTGGGTTCGGAAATGCGGATGCAGCCATGGCTGAAACTGCGGCTCGACACATTGAACAATTCATGATTGGGGGTATCATGCAGATAAATATCGTAGTTGTTTGGAAATAAGAATTTTACCAATCCCAACGAATTATTGGGACCCGGTTTTTGGCGGACAACAGGCAGCCCATTACTTGTTGCTGTTATTTCCATATTGTTTCGCTGAATATAGTTCTTGTCTCTCTTCATACCCGGAACCACTTCATTTTTTACAATGCTCATGGGCACATTCCAGTATGGGCTGAATACGACATATTTTAAATTGCCTGTAAATATCACGGTGTTATTGGAAGCCTTACCAACGATCACATTCATATCAAACATTTGCTTTCCGCTATCGTACACATGCATCTTATATTCGGGGATATTCACCATGATATAATTGGTATCTTTTTCCGCCGGCATCCAGCGCACCCGTTCCATATTCACCAATAATTGTTGTATGCGCTGTTTTACCGGAACGTTTAATTCCTGGATCATTTTTGCACCTATCACACCATCAATACTTAAACCCATTCTTCTTTGAAATCTTTTGGCAGCAACGAATAATGCGGAATCATATTTTTGAGAACTGTCTGCAACGCTCATATCGCCCAGCAAATACAACCGGCTTTTTATTTGTTTAATGATCTGAGATGAATCACCCTTTTTCAATAATAATTTTGCAGCAGCGGGAATGGAATCCCAAACACCAGCTGTTTGTTTATCCAGTTCGAAGAATTTTGCCAGATTTTCCTGCAATAATTTATATTGAGGATTCAATGGTTTGAATTGATCAGTTGCTGTTATTTTTGATTTTAAGGATGAATCCAGTAATGCGCTGAGATCAACTTTTTTGCGTGGAATGAACCAACCTAATTCTTCAGCATCTATATCGCTTCCTTTATAAACCTTGGCGGCATATTTAAAAAATTGGCCTGTAAACAATAATTCAGTTTGCTCAATGTCAATTTTCTTTTTGTGTTCCAAAGCATCTTTCTCCAATGCCTCATACAAACCAAATAAAGGTGCATTGTACAAACTGCTATCCTGGAGATCGCTGATGGTATTATTCAATAAGTTAATGAAGTTGTGTGATTGTTCTACCAATCCACTGCTGTCGAACCAGGCATATTCGTAATTACGTTGTTTATAAAAATCGAGGTATTGATCTTCAAATATTTTGAACTCAGAATGTCCGGCCAAGAAATTCTCAACCTGAACACTGTCTACAAATAAATTGTTGAAAGAAGTTTTGCCAGTAATGCTTGTCTCTCTCTCTACTCTTTTCGTCTGTTTATTATGACAAGCTATTAAGATACTGATCAGCGAAATAAAAATTAGCGGGTATTTATTTTTCATGAAATCTCTTCTTACGTGAATATACGTTATAAATTCGCTAACAGCACAGCGGCAGTGATACCGGCAGTTTCAGTTCGTAAACGATTATTACCCAATGAAACGGGGAGATAACTTTTTAGGATCGCGGAATTGATCTCTTCAGCAGTAAAATCACCCTCAGGGCCAATCAATATTTGCACGTTATTTTCGATTTTGATTTGACTGATCATTTTTTTCTCCTCGTTTTCACAATGAGCAATGAGTTTATTTGCATATGGGGACGTGTCAATAATTGTTTGAAATGCAGCAGGAAATTGCAATTCAGGCAACCAGGTTTGTTGGCTTTGCAGCATGGCTGCGATCAAAATATGATTCATCCGATCGAAACGAAAATGCTGACGTTCAGTTCTGTGGCATAATAATGGAATGATCTCTGTTACCCCGATCTCAGTTGCCTTTTCCAGAAACCACTCGAAACGGCTTGCATTTTTTACTAATGAAATGGCAATACAGGTTTTTTTATTTTGTCTTTCCGAGAAATTGAATGATTGAATTTTAACAGAACATGATCTTTTATCGGCTTCGGTAATGGATGCTGCAAATAAATTCCCTTTTCCATCGGTTAAATGTAACTCTTCACCGATTTTCATTCGCAACACCTGGATACAATGCCTGCTCGTTTCTTCACTCAGAATAAAATGAGGTGCTGTATTGATAATATCCTTTTCGTAGAAATAAGGAATGGTCATAAAACAAAAGTATTCTTTTGACAGAATTATTACACTGAAATTAAAAGGTTAAAAAATAATAGTTAACATTTTATTACACTTTAGTCAGCAGCTTTTGTTATTGCTTTGCACTCTATTAAAAAAGGACCTGCTATGAAAAAGTGTTTGATAATTCTATTGTGTTTTATTTCTGTTTCATCATTTGCACAATTCAGCATTGGTGTTAAAGGCAGTTTTCAGATGGCAAAACTCTTCGATAAAGGAAGTAACCAACAATATTATAACTTAACAAATATCAATACCATTGCGGCCGGTCTTGTTGTCGAAAAAGATCTCAACAAATATTTTTTCATCCAGTCGGGTATAGAATATAATCAAAAAGGCGGGTATAAAGAATTTACAGGGTTAGCAGTTGGCGGCACTACTTCAACTCTTAAAGTAAACTATATTCAAGTTCCATTACATCTTGTTTACAAAGAAAATATAAACAAGCATATCAAATTATTAATATCAGCCGGGGTTTATGGTGCGGCAGGAATTTCAGGTACTGAAAAAGGTTATGATCAAAGTCCCTCTGGTACTACAAACATTGACAGAAAAGTACAGTTTACAAACAACACAACTTATGTAAACAATACAACTATGGTTAAACCGCTTGATTTTGGTTATGCTTTTTCCGGCGGTATAGAATGGAAAAAATTTCAATTTACTATAGATTTCAGTCGCGGCTTTCAGAGTATTTTTCCTGTAGGCTCTACCAATTTTGCTACTCAAACTCTCGGGATCTCGGCTGCTTATCTGATGCCCTGGAAATAAAGAATTCATTCCCTTATATCAGAAAAGGTTCACATTTATGTGAACCTTTTCTATTTGATCGAAGCATATTTTTATTAAAATGGTGCATCGCCCTCAAAGCCTTCATCAAAATCTCCGCCATTCATCTTACTCCCTTTTTGGATAAAGAATTTAGCAGCTTCGCTGCCCCCTGCATTAGGCACAGGAGAAGGACCAACCGGTTTCCAACTGCCACCAGGCAATCCCGGTTCATTCAATTCTTCAAATTTTTGTATATGCAGCAAGGCTTTCAGCTTGATCGTATCTAAGGCACCGTTACGATGTTTTGCTATTTTAATATGCGTTTCACCACGGGTATCTTCTCCCATTTCGTTAGTGAAATTCTCATAATATTCAGGGCGATAAATGAACATCACCATATCGGCATCCTGCTCAATAGCGCCAGATTCACGCAGATCACTTAATTGCGGCATCTTGCTTTCTTTTCTTGTTTCAACTGCACGACTTAATTGTGATAAAGCGATGATCGGAATATTTAATTCTTTGGCCAATGCTTTTAAATTGCGGGAGATATTACTGATCTCCTGTTCGCGATTACTGCCCCTGTCACCGGTACCACTCATTAATTGCAGATAATCGATGATGATCAATTTTACATGGTGCTTATTCACCATTCTTCTTGCTTTAGCACGGAACTCAAATATGTTCAATGCTGCAGTATCGTCGATAAATAAAGGAGCTGTTTCCAGTTTTTTAATACCCTTGGTATGTAATTGTTGGTATTCGTGGTCTTCTAATTTTCCGCGTGAAATTTTTTCCATGTGAATTTCACTTTCGGCACTTAATATACGTTGCACCAATTGAGATGCACTCATTTCCAAACTGAAAAACCCCACTGCTGTTGGCTTAACAGGATGTAATGCAGCATTACGTGCCAGATTCAATGCAAATGCGGTCTTACCAACAGAGGGACGTGCGGCCAAAATAATCAGATCAGTTGGTTGCCATCCATAAGTGATCCTGTCTAATGATGCAAACCCACTGGTTACACCGGAGATATCATCTTCCTGCGTTCTTAACTGATCGATACGGTTAATGGTCTTTGCCAAAACATTGCCAATATCCTCAAAATTTTTCTTCAGATAATTGTTGGTGATATTGAACATTTTTGTTTCGCTATCATCCAGCAAATCAAAAACATCAGTACTGTCTTCATAAGCATCGCCAATAATTTCTCCGCTGATACGTATCAATTCACGTTGAATAAATTTTTGCAGAATAATTCTTGCATGCGCTTCAATATTTGCCGTACTTACAACAGCATTGGTTAATTTGGTAACGTAATACGGACCACCAACAATATCTAATTGTTCTTTTCTTTTTAATTCTTCAACAACAGTTAAAATATCGATGGGCACACCCCGTTGCTGCATATCCATCATCGCTTTGAAAATGGTTTGATGCGCTTCTACATAAAAACATTCGGGTTTTAGATTGGTGTCTACCAAACTATCAAATGCGCTTTTTTCAAGCATGATGGCACCCAATACAGCTTCTTCCAATTCCTTTGCCTGCGGGGGTACTTTTCCGTATACCATTGTGCTAAGATCAATGCTTCCTTTCCTTCTTTTTTTATCTCGGTTTGTGTTAGTGATTTCCATCCTGTCTCAAAACTTATAGGGTTAATAAACTTGTAACAATTCTTATTTATCTTTTACTTTTTCTGTATTAAGAAATTGTTACCGGAACAAATAAGGAGAACGAATATAGTCTCTTGATGATTCTAAAAAGCTCTTTTTTTTCTTAAATTTTATTCTTCCATAATGCACATATTTTTCTTCTGTCAACATTCCATTCACATGAAAAACAGGTTTATTAACAGCTTATTCCCCCGATATAGCCGCTTTTACACAATTTATAAAATTATCCTGATGTTCTGAACAAGAAGCTGTGCGGAAAGAAAATCTACATAAAATTTTAATTTAACGTCATTATTCCGTAACTGGATATTACATTTTTGGGCTTTTTATAGGGTCCGGGTCTGTAAAATCAAGCTTCGCAATAACCGCATTAGATCGTTCAGATTATTCAGCAGAAAAAGAAAACCATGCAATCGGCTATCTTCATTGTTTCGAATAATATTTGCAGATCTCTTTCAATCCGCAAACAGCACATTTAGGATTACGCGCTATACAAACATATCTGCCGTGCAATATTAGCCAGTGGTGGGCTTTATGAATGAATGACTGAGGAATATTTTTAACCAATTGTTTCTCTGCAGCCAAAGGTGTTGTTGCATTGGTGGTTAACCCTAATCTTGCACTTACCCGAAACACATGTGTATCAACAGCCATATTGGGTTGCCGGTCGATCACACTGGTAATTACATTCGCCGTTTTTCTTCCAACACCCGGTAATTGAATCAATTCATCAACTGTCATTGGCACGATAGCATTGTATTTTTCCAATAACATTTTGGCCATACCGATCAAATGTTTTGTTTTGTTATTGGGATAAGAGATGCTTTTTATCAAGGGGAACAAATCATCGAATTCCGCCCTTGCCATTTTTTGTGCTGTAGGGTATTTTTGAAAAATTTTGGGTGTGGTGATATTTACACGGACATCTGTGCATTGTGCAGAAAGAATAACAGCTACCAATAATTGAAACGGATCATCATAGATCAATTCCGTTTCAGCATTGGGTGCATGTTGCTGAAAATAATTTATTACAAATTGATAGCGTTCTTTCTTCGTCATTTAAAATTTATTGTCACCCTGGGTACTTGAAGGATGTTGAACAGAATTTCGTTTTTAAATTCATGCTTCAAGAGCCTCAGTATGCCATCATTATTTTACATTTAAAATTGATGAAAGTTATCTCCAATAAAATTAAACTGTATTCAGCAGATCTGAGAAAGTAAAATAAAGTTCTTACGGCTTTTTCTTGGCGGCATACTTTAAAATAGCATCAATGGATTTGGGGCTTGGAGAAACGCCTTTTTTCTTCAGTTCGTCCATTTGCTTTTTGGTACGCTTCAGCATATTCATCTCTTTTTGAAGCTCGGAGTCGTCCTTCAAAGCATTATCAATAGCCAGTTTCAAAATAGGTGATGCTTCTCCATAGAGGTACAGCATCAGTTGTTCCTGATTAAATTTCTCCATAAAATATTTGAAAGTGCAATAGTAAATATACTGCTTTCGGAGGGTGATGACGGAGGTCCTAATATAAACGGACGGGCTTCAATTTTATTGTTGCACTATTGTTTTTTTGTGTCTGCCAAAGGCTGTTCAATGATAAAAACATCTTCTCCGTCTTTTTTCATCATATAATGTTCCCGGGCAAATTTTTCAAGTGCAGCAGGGTTATTCTGTAGATCGGCTAAGTCTTTTTTGGCTTTTTCGATCTCCAACTGATAATAATGTTTTTTATTTTCCAGTTCTTTTAATTTTTGTTTTTGTTCCCGCACATAAAACACATCTCGCTGGTCGAAGAATAACATCCACACGATAAAAAAGCATATCGCGATCAGATATTTATTGGTAAGTATCGAAAATGTTCTCTTCATGGTTCAAAAATAAAGTTCATGGTTCAAAGTGCATAGGAATTGGTTTACACAGGTGTTAGTAACCCGCTCCCAAAACAATACAGCATGAACCATGAACTATAACGATAAACCCTTAATTAAATTACTTGGTGAATTTTAATTTTTTACCGGGAAAAACGCCTGTACTTCCCAATGCTTCTTCGATACGAATCAACTGATTGTATTTTGCAATACGGTCGGTACGTGAAGCCGAACCTGTTTTGATCTGTCCGCAATTCAATGCAACTGCCAGATCAGCAATAGTCGTATCTTCTGTTTCCCCACTTCTGTGACTCATGATGGTATTGTAACCATTATTCTGAGCCAGGCTAACGGCATTGATGGTTTCTGTGATCGAACCAATCTGGTTCACTTTCACCAATAAAGCATTACCCACTCCGGTATCAATACCCTGTTGTAAGCGTTTTACATTTGTAACAAAAAGATCATCTCCCACTAACTGAATTTTTTTACCCAAAGTATCAGTCAATAATTTCCAGCCTTTCCAATCATCTTCTGCCATGCCATCTTCAATTGAAACGATCGGATAATTCTTTACCCAATTAGCCCAATAATCAACCATCTTTTCGCTAGTTAATTTCTTACCATCTGATTTATGGAAGTGGTATACTTTTTTTACACTATCGTACATTTCACTGACAGCAGGATCCATTGCAATTGCAACTTGTGTTCCTGTTTTAAATCCGGCTGCACCGATCGCGGTCAATACAGTATCGATGGCTTCTTCATTGCTTTGGATATTTGGGGCAAAACCGCCTTCATCACCCACATTGGTGCTGAATCCTTTTTTCTTCAAAACTGATTTTAAAGCATGAAATATTTCAACCCCCCAACGCAATCCTTCGCTGAAAGAAGGAGCTCCTACCGGCATTACCATAAATTCCTGAAAATCTATCTTATTATCGGCATGAGCACCACCGTTCAGGATATTCATCATCGGAACAGGTAATGTTTTTGCATTGGTTCCTCCCACATAGCGATATAATGGTAAACCGGCTTCTTCCGCACCGGCTTTGGCAACGGCCATACTCACTGCTAATATTGCATTAGCACCCAATTTCCCTTTATTCGGTGTGCCGTCTAAGTCGATCATTGCCTGGTCGATCGCTGCCTGTTGTGCAACGTCATATCCGATAATACCCTCAGCAATAATATCATTTACATTTTTTACTGCTTTCAATACTCCTCTTCCCAAATATTTTTTCTTATCTCCATCTCGTAATTCCACTGCTTCGTGAATACCTGTACTTGCACCACTTGGCACTGCAGCACGGCCTAATGCACCATCGTCTGTTATTACATCTACTTCTACAGTAGGGTTACCGCGACTGTCTAAAATTTGTCTGGCATGTACTTCAATAATGTAACTCATGATTGCTTGTTTTTTAATGAATAGATTGAATATAAAAGAATAACTTTATCATTGATAATTTACGCTGCAAAATTAATACAGACTGAATTTTTACAAGATGACTATTATCATTGTTTGAAAGTAAGTTCTCTGAAAACCTCTTCCAGACTCTGTGTTTCGGTTTGCAAAGAAACGATATTCAGGTTGTGTTGCAAAGAAAGCTCTAAGAGTTGTTTACGGAGCAGTCCCGGATTACTATTTTGGATACTGAAGCGGAAAGGCCCTATCTCACTTATTTTCTGCACATGATCCAATGTTTCCAGCCAATTTAACTGAATAGCAGCATCAAATTGTACTGTTACGGTTTGAGCGCCTTGATTGGCCTTTTGGAGATGTGAAACAGTATCGTCTGCTACTATTCTTCCTTTGTTGATGATGATTACTCTATCACAAACTGCCTGAACTTCCTGCAAAATATGTGAGGAAAATAAAACAGTTTTATTCCGACCCTGATCTTTAATGACGTTTCTGATTTCAATAATCTGATTGGGGTCTAAACCACTTGTAGGTTCATCCAGGATCAATACTTCAGGGTCATGTATCAAAGCTGCAGCCAGACCCACACGTTGTTTGTAGCCTTTTGACAATTGCGATATTTTTTTCTTCTGCTCGATCTGAAGGCCTGTTAATTTTATCACATTTGCGATTGCCGATTCACGATCAACAATTGAATGGACCCCTGCAATGAATTGCAAGTATTCCTTTACATACATATCGGAATACAAGGGATTTGATTCGGGGAGATAACCGATCTTCTTTTTTATTTCGATGGGATTTTCTTTAACATCAATTCCGCAAACTTTTACAGTTCCTGCATCCTGTAGCAAATAACCCGCAATGATCTTCATCGTAGTACTTTTACCTGCCCCGTTGGGGCCGAGAAAGCCAACGATCTCGCCATTATTGATCGTGAAAGAAATATCATTCACGGCTTTCTGCTCGCCGTATTGTTTTAATAATCCTCGAACTTCGATAGACATTATGCTCTTATTTGTGCGAAAATAGCATTAAAAACAAAGAAGGCTTTCTTTCTGTAATTAAACAAAATACTATACCAACTTGTCAAAAAAGAATATGCTTGGTTATTGTTTAAACGAAAAGTTGAATGAAATAATATTTGAGTTTAAGTCTGTTGTTTGCGTATAGTGCCCATATCTTATCTCTAAAGAACTGATGGCTGATTTCCAAACGCCCCCGGGTGGGGCTGTTCGAATACCTACACCGAAATAATTACTATTAAATGCAGAATACGAATAGTTGCTGCTGTAATATGTGTCTTTTGCAGTGTGCACAGCATAAGGTGCGAAATATTTCGATGCAGTTTGTGAATAGTATCGATAGAACGGTGATACAGAAAAGAATGGTGTTATTTTAATAGGGATCTCCAAACTTGCAGTATGTGCAGTTATTCCCCAATCATCAGTATAATAACGGTAATAAGTTCTCAAAATAATATTCTCGCTTAGAAAATAATTTAAGCGAAATCCAACAGGAAGTTTAAACCGCAAATTGGGTAAATTTTCCAGATGGACCGTTCCATCAGCAAAATACACTCGGTGAAAAGGCAATGATAATAATCCATTTTGAGCAACAGCATCCAGTAATAAACTTGCCTGTATAGTCTTATTCACGATTTGAGAATACCCAACAGAACCGGTATAAGTATATCTTGGTGATGAGGGAATTGAACTGCTTCCACCTCCGCTGCTTGCTGATGTTACTGCCTGTGCAGTAACTGGTCGTAATTCTGAAGGATAAATCAATTTTACTCTATCGAAATAGGCTGTTATTTTAGTACTTAATTCACCCCCATGTCCGATTTTTTGGGAATAGTTTGCATCTATTCCAAATGAATGATAGTTATATTCTGAAGAATAATATAGGCCGATCCCTTTTACTGTCCCTTTCTTATTTTCTTCCGAATAACTGATGGAGGGATAAACCCTGGTTCCTCCGGTATTAGATGCTCCGCTTTTATTTACAAAAGCCGATGAAGCGGCAGTGTGATAATCAATCCCCAATCCTGCAGTAAGTGTGTATTTATACCCATCTAAGTCGCTCCCTGTAAACTTGAGATCGATACCATTGGAAATATCTGTAACCAGTTCTGTACCTATGCCGCCTGTAACAGCCGAGTGATTTCCATTTTGATGATAGTAACTTGAAACAAGATTTATCTCATCCAGGCTCAAAGGTTTTTCTATGTACGCAGGTGCAGCATCTTTTACGGCTGCTTTTGTTGAATCCTTTTTAACTGCCGACTGAGAAAAAGCATGGAGCAACAATAAATAAAGTCCTATAACGGTTAAGCAAATTTTTTTCATGTTAGTTCACTAATTGAATGCAATACTGAATTATTTACTATTGATTAATTTAAGACCGAAAACAATAATGCCAGATGTATATCAACTATTTAAACTTCAGTTCAAAAGAGATCACATCCGAAACGAGATCGGTTGTTTGTGAATAATGTCCATATCTTATTTCTAAAGAATTCAGATCCTGCCAGCCGAATACTCCTTTGGGCGGTGCGATCCTGCATCCCAAACCAAAGAAATTACTTTGAAATGCGGATAATGAATAATTGCTCGTATAATATTGCTCATTGGCATTATGCATTCCATAAGCTGCAAAATATTTTGCTGCTGTTTGCTGATAATACCGGTAAAATGGAGAGATCGAAAAGAATGGTGTTATTTTGATCGGTACTTCCAGACTTGCCGTATGCGATGTTATTCCCCAATCATCCATATAGTATCTGTAATACGTTCTTAAGATAATGTTATCACCCATAAAATAATTCAATCGAACGCCAATGGGTATTTTAAATCTCGATGAAGGGAGGTTTTCGATCGTATCCTTTCCATTAGAAAAATAAACACGGTGAAAAGGCAATCCCAGATATCCATTCTGCCCAACTACATCCAGCATGAAAGCCAACTGCAAACGCTTATTCACTATCTGAGAATAAGACAATGAACCCGTAAAAGTATTTCGAGGACTTACCGGAAGATGTTTTTCACCGCCCTTGGTAGTGCTTATCCCACCAGTTGTTAGAATACTTGTTCTGCCACTTGCTGTTGTTACGATGATCGTTCCACTTGGTGTAACTGTTGTTACAGGAGCCGGAATAAATTCTGAAGGATAGATCATCGTTACTTTGTCAAAATAAGCCTGCGCTTTGGCACTGAATTCGCCATTCTTGTTTTTTGTTTTTTGTGAAAAGTGAATATCAGCGCCGATGGATTTGTAATTATATTCTGTTGAATAATAAGAACCGATCCCAAAACTGCTTCCCTTATTTTCATTCTCTACTGTCCAGTCAAGTGACGGATAAATTCTGCTACCATCGGTTTTAGAAGCACCTGTTTTAGAAACAAATGCTGCTGATGCTGAAGTATGATGATCCAATCCCAAACCCGCAAGCAAAGTATGTTTATGCTGAGTTTTGTCCCATGCAACAAACTTTAATTCTATTCCGTTGGACAGATCGGTCACTTTTTCCGTACCGATGCCGCCGGTTACAGCTGAATGGTTACCATCTTGCTTATAATAACTGGAAACTATGTCCACTTCATCCAAACGTAAAGGTTTTGATTTATAGGCACTGCTATCATTAGAAGATTGTGAAAAAGCACTGAGGAATAAAATGTATAATCCGATGACCGTTAAGCAGATTTTCTTCATATTGATCTGATTCTAGAGTTCAAATAAATTAGTTACAGCCACAACCACCGCCGGTCTTTCCCCCATTTGCTCCTGAGGCACCTTCACGGTAAGATTGAAAATTGAGTTCGTTCTTTTCAACCTTTCTGTTAGACAATGCCATTTCAGAATCATTCAATTTGTTCTTTTGATACTCTTTTACATTAACGCAGGAAGCAAGCGAAGCAATAAAAAATATTGCCGCTAACATTTTAATTAAGGGTTGTTTTTTCATGGTAGTTCTATTTTGTGATCCGAATATTATTTGAAGTGAACATTTTATTATCGTCATCAATGATGATCACTTCGATATCTTTTATCTGATTGATCATATCCAATCCCGCCTGCACTCCCATGATCGTAACAGGTGTTGCCATTGCATCTGCTATCTCTGCATTTTTGGTAATAACTGTTACACTCTTTATTCCTGTTACGGGCAACCCTGTTCTAGGGTTAATGGTGTGGGAATATTTTTTTCCATCAACCAGAATAAACTTTTCATAGTTTCCCGAGGTTGCTACGGCCAGTCCGGTTATTTTCATATAAGAAAATACCTGATCTTTTATATTGGGATTAGCAATACCAATGGTCCACTCTTCACCATTCGGCTGAAAGCCCCAGGCAGTGAGATCTCCCGATGCATTCACTATGCCACTTTCAACACCCATCTCTTGCATGACCTTCTTTGCCATTTCTGCTGCATACCCTTTACCGATCCCACCGAAACCGATCCGCATTCCTTTTTCTTTCAGGAAAACAGTTTTCTTTTCTTCTTCTAATATGATATTCCTATAGTTAATTAAACGAACCATTGCTTTGGCTGTTTCCTTATCAGGTAAAGCCTTCATATTCGTGTCAAAATTCCAAAGACTTTTATCGATCGAACCATAACTGATATCAAAAGCACCTTGTGTGATACTGGAAATTCTGATGGAACGCTTTATTAATTGAAAAGTTTCATCACATACTTCAACAGCCTCGATACCTGCATTCCTATTGATCAGATTCGTTTCACTATGCTCGTCATATGTTGTTAATAATTTTTCAATTCGTTTTATTTCATGGATGGCAGCATTAATTCTAAGATTTGCCCAATCCTCATCCTCTGCTACGGCACTGATCTCGAAATGGTTACCCATTAATTTTGTGTCAATCTTAAATACCTGCTTGGATTTCATGCAAATCATTTGTCGGAATCAATGACAGATCGCAATTCTTCTACAAATTGGTCCGCAGTAATTTTAGGAAGGCCTTCCCACTGTTTTACAACTTTCCCATTTTCATTTAGTAATACAGTAAATGGGAAACTGCCTTTCGAATTATATTGATCTGCTATAGCATCATTTATTTTTTGCTGAGTTGCCGGCAATTGATTTTTCTTCAGCCTTGGAAAGTCTGCATTCACCAAAACAAGATTGGTTTCTGCAAATTGCCGAAACTGTTCACTGTCAAAAATCTCCTTATGCAATCTGATACAGGGGCCGCACCAATCTGACCCAGAGAAATTAAGAAGGATATGTTTATGCTCTTTTTGAGCAAGCGATTTTGCTTCATCCAAACTTTTGTGCCAACTGGTAAAAGACATACAAAAAAGGAGGGTACAGAATAAAAGGGTTGTTCTCATAACGGAGAAATTTTTATAACAATACAAGTTTAAACATTAAAGAGTTAAAATAAACCCAATCCGATGCCCTAAAAGGCCCGATTAACAAGTAATTAACGCAGAAATTGATTATATTACAAATGCATCCTATTTGACATACATAGTCTAGCCGAATCTTAGTTAATAAGACCGGCAGTTTATATACTGTTAGTCCCGCAAAATACAATCCCAAAAATCGCCTCAATTTACTTGAGCAAATCCTTCGTTTGTCAACGAAGGATGGACGAATCTATCCTATAGACGTGCCGAACCTACCCTTTTCTGAATTACTGAAAGGCAATACCCACTTTTCGTTCTGTGAGTCGGTCTTTTATTTCATCCAGAATTGCCGGATCATCAATGGTTGACGGAACTGTGAACGGTGCACCATCTGCCATCATGCGCATGGTCTTGCGCAGTATCTTTCCGCTTCTTGTTTTTGGCAAACGTTTTACCAATAAAGCATTCCTGAAGTATGCAACCGCACCTATCTGATCTCTTACCAGTTGTACCAGTTCATTTTCCAGTTCCAGTTCCTCATTGTGATGGTTGTCTTTCATCACCAATAAACCGATCGGTCTTTGCCCACGTAATTCATCCGCAATACCTATCACAGCACATTCTGCAACTGCCGGATGCCTTGCAATGATCTCTTCCATTTCGCCGGTGCTTAAACGATGACCGGCAACATTGATCACATCGTCGATCCTACCCATGATAAAGAAATAGCCTTCCTTATCTAAGTGTCCTCCATCACCCGTTAAATAATATCCCGGAAAATGATAGAGATAAGATTCCTTGAACCATTCGTCATCCTTCCATAAAGTGGGCAGACAGCCCGGAGGTAATGGTAATTTAACGGCAACAAAACCTTCTTCATTATCTGCAGTGATCACTGATCCGTCATCTTCCAATATTCTTACATCGAATCCACAAATAGGTTTGCCAGCGCTTCCTGCTTTTGCAGGTATTTGTTCAATACCTGTCATTATACCCAACATTGGCCAGCCGCTTTCAGTTTGCCACCAATGATCGATAACAGGGATCTGCAAAAGATCATTCACCCAATGATAGGTTGCCGGGTCGCAACGCTCGCCTGCCAGAAATAATGTTTTAAGATGGGAGAGATCTTTATTCTTCATCAATAAACCATCGGCATCTTCTTTTTTAATGGCACGAATTGCAGTGGGTGCAGTAAACATTGCTTTTACTTTATGTTCGGCCGCCACACGCCAGAATTCGCCTGCATCTGGTGTTCTTACCGGTTTTCCTTCGAATAAAATAGTGCTGCAACCTTGTATCAATGGAGCATAAACAATATAACTATGACCAACAACCCAGCCTACATCGCTGGCTGCCCAGAATACATTACCTGCTTCAACATTATAAATGTTTTTCATGCTGTATTTTAATGCAACGGCATAACCACCGGTATCTCGCACAATGCCTTTAGGTTTACCTGTTGTACCGGAAGTATATAATACATACAAAGGATCGGTTGAAAGCAATTGAACGTAATCTGCAGGAGTTGATCTTTGCATGAGTTCCTGCATATCAATATCTCTTTCTTCGTTCATATCAGCTAATAAGCCCTCCCGCTGATAAATGATCACATGTGAAGGTTTATGAAATGCTTCCATGATGGCATGATCCACCAAAGGCTTATATGCAATGCGTTTATCAAATTCAATTCCATACGATGCAGAGATGATGGCCTTTGGCTCTGCATCATCAATGCGAATGGACAATTCATGTGGTGCAAAACCACCAAACACAACAGAATGAATAGCGCCGATCCTTGCACAGGCCAGCATTGAAATAACAGCCTGGGGTATCATGGGCATATAAATAACAACGGTATCGCCTTTGCCTATCCCTAATTGCTTCAAGCCTCCGGCAAGTTTGGCAACTTCATCTCGCAGTTCAATAAAATTATATTTGCGAATTGTTTTAGTGACAGGCGAATCATAGATCAATGCCGTTTGTTCGCCTCGGCCTTCTTCAATATGATAATCCAGGCATAAATAAGAAATATTCAATTTTCCATCTTCATACCAACGGTATAAACCCTGATCGTTTTTATTTAAGATCGTTTTCGGGAATTCGAACCATTTAATATGCCTTGCCTGTTCTGTCCAGAATTCAACCGGTTTTGCAATACTTTTTTTATACTCGGTTTCATAAGCCAGTTTCGCAACAACTGAAGATTTATTGAGCAGATCATTTACCTGCTGCATTAAATTCTTTGTGCTGAATGGTTTGCTGATATATAATTCGGCCCCGAGATCATATCCTTTTTTAATATCAGCTTCTTTTGTTTTGGCAGACAGGAAAACAACTTTACAATGTTCTAATGTAGGAGTACGCTTTATATATTCACAAATGGCATAACCATCCACATCCGGCATCATGATATCGAGCAGTATCAGATCAGGTATATATTGATTCACCGCACTGAGTGCTTCAGATCCATTGCGCGCGATCATGACCTGATAGCCGCTTTTCTTCATTAAAAACTCGAGCGACATTAAAATATAAGGATCATCGTCGACCACTAAAACTTTGTGTTGTGAGTTCATAGTTCTATGCTTTAAGAGTTTGGATATGTTGTTTGATGGGGTATTTCTACAATAAAATTGGCGCCTTTTCCTTCTACACTTTCCACCCATATTTTTCCCTGATGCATTTCCACGATTCTTTTACAGATCGCCAAACCTAGTCCACTGCCTTCCGGTTTTTTTAAAGTCTGATTTTTTGCCTGGAAGAATTTGTCAAAGATGAGTTCGTGTAATTCCACAGGGATCCCCAACCCATCATCCTTCACTGAAATGCGGTAGATATTGTTATGATAAAATGCATCTATTTCAATATTTTTCTTGGCATGTTTGATGGCATTGGAAGTTAAATTATAAAACACCTGAGTGATGAGATCGATATCGCCTTCCATCAAAGGCATTAATGTTTGCAGATTAAAATGTAAATGCAGTTGTTTTTCCTTCAATAATTGCTTGGCGCTGTCTTCAATTTCGTACAACACTTCTGCAATATCAATTGCAGACAGGTTCAATTTTGATCTGCCACTTTCATAACGTTCGAGATTCAATACCTGCGTGATCAAATGACTTAATCTTTCCGTTTCTTTAATGATGGCCCCTAAATATTCATTCTTTTGGTCATCGGGAATATCGGGATTATCATGAACAATCTCACTCAATGCACGAATAGAAGTTAAAGGTGTTCTCAACTCATGCGTAACAGTATATAGAAATTCATCTTTCATTTCATCGATCTGTTTCAATTGCTGATTGGCGATGCGCAATTCTTCTGTGGCTTTACTCAATTCGATCGATTTTCTGCGCAGTTCTTTATTTGTTTCTTTCATGATCTGACTTTCCCGTAAAATATTGAGCACTTCATCGATACTTAATTCTTCTTCTTTCACAACACTCTTCACCATGATGCGTGCAGAAGCCGAGCCGATAGCACCTGCCAGCATTCGTTCTGCAAAATTTACCAAAGCCGGTTCAGCTTTTCCGGACTCATTCAAATTAATATTATGTCTTCGTGCATACCCCTGTAATAATTGATTGGTCCTTTCGGTTCCAATAAAATTATAAAGCAATGTTTTGAGATCGGGTATATAGGCTGTTCCCTTCCAGATCACAGAACCCTCTGAAGCTTGTGTTGAATGTTTATATACATCAACAAACATCTCTGCCTGATAAACTTCCTGAGATCTTCTTTCAGTAAATAAGGAAATTGCGATAAAAGAAATTGTATTTAGAAAAAGGCTCCAGAAAAATCCATGAGTTACCGGATCAAAACCACTCATTCCAAACAATGACAATGGTTTCAAGAAATGAAAATGAAATAATCCCTCATTTAAAATAGAATCTCCAATAATGCCCGCACCTACGATGTATGGAATTACCAATGTATAAAACCAAATAACAAAACCGATCAAAATAGCTGTGAGTGCTGCATTTTTATTGGCCTGTTTCCAATATATCCCGCCAATAATGGCCGGTGCAAATTGCGCTACTGCTGTGAATGATACCAATCCTATCGACACCAGTGAATATTTTTCAGCGATCGTTCTGTCATATACATAAGCCAATAAAATAATTACAATGATGCTCAGTCGTCTGCTGTTGATGATAAAACTTCGGATATTTTTATCTAAGTTCTTCGTGAAGGAGGAAGAAAGTGATAATAGAGTTGGCATCACAATATTGTTGCTGATCATTGTACTTAATGCGATCGTTTCAACTATGATCATACTACTTGCAGCAGAAAATCCGCCGATATATACCATTGCAGTTAACCATGTTTTATGTGCCTGCAGTGGTAATGCCAAAACATAGGTATCGGCATTTACTGGTTGTCCGCTGAAAATGATCGATCCGCCAAATGCAATTGGGATCACGAAAATATTAATCACAAACAAATACAAGGGAAACAGCCACATTGCCTTATTTAAATGCTGTTCCTGAACATTTTCAACAACAGATATTTGAAATTGACGGGGAAGGAACAATACGGCCAGCATGGAAAGTAGCATCATTGCAAACATCTGGACATACATATTACTATCGTGCACAGTGAACAATTTTTGAAGAGATGGAATTTGTTCAGCTTTGTGCATCACGTCTCCGAAACCATTGAATAAAAAATAGGTGACGAATATTCCAGCAACTATAAATGCTACAATTTTAATGATTGATTCGAATGCAATGGCTGCAACCATTCCCTCGTGCTTCTCTGTTGCATCTACACTTCTTGTTCCGAAAAATATTACGAATACCGAGAGGCCAATAGCAATATATAAAGTATTGTCTTTTAAAATATTCGCTCCAGTTTGTAAGGCACGAGGATTGCCGGTAACTATTTCAATGCTGCTGCTGATGGCCTTTAATTGAATAGCGATATAAGGAATGATCCCGATCACGCAAAGCAATGTGACCACAATACCGAGCGAAATATTTTTTCCATAACGAGTAGAAATAAAATCTGCGATACTTGTAATGCGTTGCATTTTGGAAATACGGATGATCTTTCGCAACAATAGCCAGAACAATGGGGCCATTAGCGTTGGGCCGAGGTATATAAATAAAAATTCGATACCGGTGGCAGTAGCTCTCCCTACACTGCCGAAAAAGGTCCATGCTGTGCAATACACTGCCAATGACAATGCGTAGATATATGGGTTATTAATGATGCTTCTTTTTCGGGTTGATCTGAATTCCGCATAATAACCTACTCCAAAAAGAAGCAAGAGGTATAATACAGAATATATGATCACCAGATAATTACTCATCTTTATTCGGCCTTGATTTTTTTCTGTTCGTATCGGCTACCAGCCAGGTAAGAAAAATAGCAGCAAACCAAAAAATAAAAATATAAAAATAGAATTGAGGAATGCCTGCAGTAAGCTCAGCACTATTAGCCATTTTTAAAAACGGGAAGCTGAACAAGAGCATAAAAAGAATGCAGATGAAAAATAATTTCTGTTCTTTCAGTTTCTCTTTCATATGACAGATTTACAAACTCAAATGCAAAATCTAATACGTCAATAACATTATTAATTTAGAAAATAATATACTGACTCATTTCATCCAAAAAAGGTAATACTGATCAAGACCAACATCAATGATAAATATCATCTTTGTCTACTCGACCAGTATTACCGGCTGTTCTAAGGGTTACAATGGTTTTGCATCATAATCATCCAGTTCTTCGCTAGCCTCAGGAAGATGATCATAATTTCCTTCCAATGCGTATAAGCCAAAAAGTATAAATCCAATAGCGATCGGATAGAAAACACCGATAAAGACACCCCATTGGATCTGTGTATCAATACCGGGTTTATCATGAATTTGGGAGGTTGCAGTCTGCAGCAGGTAATGAATTGCCAAAGGCCCTAAAACTACCCAAACTAAACCCATATATTTTTTTAATGCATTCATATTATTTATTTTTAATTGTAAGGATAATTTGTTTAACGGTTCACCTCCGGATCAATTTTATTGTTGATATAGATCGCTCCGATAATCATACAAACTGTAGCAACAATTATTGGATACATTAAACCTGCAACTTTATTGTCTGTATAAATCAATGCAAGTAATGTTGCAATGAACGGAGTTAATCCGCCAAACACACCGTTCCCTATATGGTAAGGCAATGACATAGATGTATAACGGATCTTTGTTGGGAATAACTCAACAAGGAATGCCGCGATCGGGCCGTACACCATTGTTACATACAGGATCAGGATAAATACAACTCCTACCATTTTCCAGTAATCGCTGCTACTAATCGTTTTTGATATCGCTACAATTGGTTTCTTGGTAGTTTTACCCGGAGTTGAATATGCTGTATCTGTTTTTGTTAGAACCTGACTCATTCCATCTGTATAAAACGTTTTCGTAACAACTTTACGAATAGAGTCTGTTGTAGATGCAATTAAAGTAACTGTTGTTTTCACTTCTTTCTTCTCAACTATCTCTGTTTTATTTTTAATATCAACAGTATCATACAAATTAGTGAAGAGATAATTATAAGACAGAACTGCAAGCAACATGCCGATGATCATGATCCATTTACGCCCAATCTTATCACTCAATGATGCAAACACAACAAAGAATGGGGTTGCAAATAATATTGCCCATATAATAACTGTACGTGATTGATCAAATTCAACTTTACATACGTTTTCAATAAATGATTGTGCATAGAATTGGCCGGTGTACCAAACAACACCTTGTCCCATTGTTGCGCCAAACAACGCCAATAAAACCATTTTTAAATTGGCTTTGTGACCAAAACTTTCTTTTAAAGGGTTAATGGAAGTTTTTCCTTCGGATTTAAGTTTTGAATATAAAGGAGATTCCTTCATCTTCAGCCTTATGTAAATTGAAACAACGACTAAAATAATGGAGATCAGGAAGGGAATTCTCCAGCCCCAATCGTTGAATTTGGCAATTGATTTAGCAGGATCGGCATCCAGCATGTGACGGGTTAATAATATCACCCCTAATGAAATAAACAGGCCCAATGTTGCTGTAGTTTGAATCCAGGAAGTGAAAAAACCTCTCCTGTGTGCAGGTGAATGTTCTGCGACATAAGTAGCAGCACCGCCATATTCTCCACCCAATGCCAAACCTTGTATCAAACGAAGGAGCAATACGAGTATGGGTGCTAAAAAACCAATATGATCATAATTAGGGATACAGCCTATCGCAAAAGTTGAACCACCCATTAAGATCAAAGTCAATAGAAATGTATATTTACGTCCCACCAGATCACCCAACCTTCCAAATACTAAAGCACCAAAGGGGCGAACGATGAAACCTGCTGCGAATGTTGCCAAGGTAGACAGCAAAGCCGCAGTAGGATTGGTTTTCGGAAAAAATTGATTTGCAATTACAACGGCAAGACTTCCGAAAATATAGAAATCATACCATTCAATTAAGGTTCCCAGAGATGATGCACCGATCACCTTCCAGATACCCTTTGTTTCGTTGTTATTATCCATGTGGCAAGTTTTGGTTTTGAATGATTAAGATAAGGTTTTAGAATGAGTATACAGTTATAAACAGCAATCTTGTATTGGTGACAGAAGTTGTAGTACCTGTAACTTTCCCATCACTGCCTGCAGTGCCATAAGCAGCATTGGTTATTTCAATTTCAGTTCCGAATCTGAATTTACCTGCAACGAAATCCATTCTGGGCGACACCCGCAATACTTTGTCAATTGATGCTGCACCCGCAGTTACTGATCTTGCATAAGAAGCTACAGCACCAGTGGCAGAAGCACCGTCATTTTTTGCATAGCCAAAGAACAATCCCGGAATCACTTTCTTACCTGTTCCTGCAATTTCAAACCAATAAGAAGTAATGCCCATAGGTTTATAAGTAACATTTAATGCTGTACCATATGCCAGATACCCCCCGAACATTAACTGATCATACAAGTTTTGTCCTGCAACAAATTCAGCTTTTAAAGTCACAGCATTTGTTGTCAGTTTTGCATAAGCTTCAAATGTGGTACTATTTACTTTTTCATTGGTAGCAACAGTAGTTGTACCTGATACCCCTTTTAATGCAGGGCGTAATGATTTATAATCAATTGCAGCACCCGCTAAAAAAGTTTTACTCTTATACTGCAGTTGTGCATGCAGATTAGGGATCACTGCGTCATTGATAAATGTTTGGGAAGCTGCTGCTGCACCTAATGCTATACCTGTACTGGAGCCAGGGCTTGTAAATGCTTCAATTTGTGACACCGCAGCTAAGATCAAACTAAGTTGATTACCCAATTTTTGTGTTAATCGAACTTGCGGATTACGAGCAAATGGCTGAAAAGGCATGCCGGTATTAAAGCTTACTGTTCCCGGAAAACAATCGGTAACAAATAAGGGATGCCAATATTGTCCAAAACCTAATTGAGTTGTCTTCCAATCTAATTTGGCATATGCATGGCGTAAACGAAATACGTTCTCATTACCATTAGCATTTCCAAAAAATTCACCTTCAAATATTCCCGATGTTTTAGCCCCGAATGCATCCGGACCAGTAATATTTCCAGTTAAACGTGTGCTGATGGAACTCATGGTGAGAGAAGGTGCCGCATTAACGTCATTACCATTGGCGTCTAATGAGACATTTGTTGGATATAATAGCAATTCACCCTGATTAGCTGGTCTTGCCGAAGTTATCTGACGTGTATCATAGAATACATCGTTGCGTAAAAATCCGGAGAATTTGATCCCCCATGTTGAGGCTGGGTCCGCTTTTTTTTCAGCCGGTTTGGCTACTGGTGTTTCAGTGGGTCCTGATGCAGTTTGTGCATTTACTAAACCTACAGCCAACAACGTGAATACAGTAAAGAAAAGAGAAATTTTTTTCATGGCAAGCAATTTTAGTTGTAATAAAGGTTAGAAAATCGTTCATCGAACCTAAAGAGTTTGGCGATGATTGCTTGCTTGCCAGGTATAGATACGGTAATTGTATACTTAAAATTGCTTTTGAAGAGGCCGAATAACAAATAATATTAAATATTTTTTAATCTTTCCCACTTAATCATCATGTATTTATCTCCCAATTCCGTTATCATCATTCCTGAGTTCTTCAAATTGAACGGATTAGCCATAAACGTTGATAATTCTGTTAGGGTAAGCACTTTATAGGTGGGATGATAATCATAGTTTTCCGGTGCTTTTATTTTATACTTTTTCACCCAATTCATCACACTGACATGACTAACACCGAGAATTCGTTCAATCTCCCTATAAGTCACCCCTTCTATATGCAGTTGTAATGCCTTAATTACATAATATGGGTCAATGCTTTTGCCCTCTTTTTCAACCGAGAAATGGTACATACATTTTTTGCAATGGTAACGTTGTCTCTCTTTCACAATACCACTTTTAGTGATTTCATCACTTTTACAACGGGGGCAAAATCGCATTTTCATAAGGGCAAATAATAAGGGTTAGTATACTAAGTTAGCAAGAATATACTAAATTAGCAAATTATAGTTTTTAAATAATTGCTGTAATAATTTTTCTGCTTTACTTAGAGTGTCCTTAAAAATGATTGCTATGTCATACCCTTATCAAATCAAAAACATTGAACAGTACCACCAAGATTACAAACGCAGTATTGATGACCCGGCTGATTTTTGGTCAACCATTGCTGAACATTTTACATGGAAGAAAAAGTGGCATACCACACTTAATTGGAATTTCTCTGACCCAAAAATTGAGTGGTTCAAAGGTGCAAAACTGAATATCACAGAAAATTGTCTGGACCGTCACCTGGAAAAATTCGGTGATACTCCTGCATTAATATGGGAGCCAAATGATCCCGATGAACATCATCGCATTCTCACTTATAGAAAATTATATGAAAAAGTTTGTCAATTTTCTCATGTTTTAAAAAATAACGGGGTTAAAAAAGGAGATCGCGTTTGTATCTATATGGGAATGATACCTGAATTAGCTATTGCTGTTTTGGCATGTGCAAGAGTTGGTGCCATTCATTCTGTTGTATTCGGCGGTTTCTCAGCACAAAGCATTGCAGATCGTTTATATGATGCTCAAGCCGAGTATATTGTTACCTGCGATGGTGCCTACCGCGGACAAAAAGACATTCCCCTTAAAAGTGTAATTGATGATGCATTGATAGGAAATAGGATCGTTAAAAAAGTGATCGTTACTACCAGAACAAGAACACCGGTATCAATGATCAAAGGAAGAGATGTATGGTGGGAAGATGAAATTAAAAAAGTAGAAACATTAGGATTGACCGATTTCCCAGCAGAAGAAATGGATGCAGAAGATCCATTGTTTATTTTATATACTTCCGGATCAACCGGCAAGCCGAAAGGTGTGGTGCATTCCTGTGCGGGGTATATGCTTTTTACGACTTACACTTTTGTAAATGTATTTCAATATCAGCAAGGCGATATTCATTTTTGCACAGCTGATATAGGGTGGATAACAGGACATAGTTATATTTTATACGGACCATTAAGTGCCGGTGCAACAACATTAATGTTCGAAGGTGTTCCTACCTGGCCCGATGCCGGAAGATTTTGGAATATCATTGATAAGTTCAAAGTAAATATTTTATATACTGCACCAACAGCCATTAGAAGTTTGATGGGTTTTGGTTTGGGGCCGGTACACGGACATGATCTCAGCAGCCTGAAAGTTTTGGGGACCGTTGGTGAACCTATCAATGAAGAAGCATGGCATTGGTATGATGAACATATCGGCAAGAAAAAATGCCCTATAGTTGATACCTGGTGGCAAACAGAAACCGGTGGTATCTTAATTTCAAATCTTGCCGGTATCACCCCTTCAAAACCATCTTATGCAACACTTCCATTACCCGGTGTTCATCCAATTTTAGTGGATGAGAACGGCAAAGAAGTAGAGGGAAATAATGTTAGTGGAAATCTTTGTATCAAATCACCTTGGCCATCAACTATCCGAACAACCTATGGCGATCATGAAAGATGCAAAACAAATTATTTTGCAACTTATCCGGATCTATATTTTACCGGAGATGGTGCATTAAGAGATGAAAACGGATTTTACAGAATCACGGGTCGTGTGGATGATGTTTTAAATGTTAGTGGCCACCGTATCGGAACTGCAGAAGTTGAAAATGCCATTAACATGCATGCCAATGTGGTAGAAAGTGCTGTAGTAGGCTATCCGCATGATATTAAAGGGCAAGGCATTTATGCATTTGTGATTTATCAGGGATCACATGCGCAAAACACGCATGGTACTGCTGAGATGATCAGAAAAGATATTCACCAAACAGTATCCAGGATCATTGGTGCCATTGCAAAACCTGATAAGATTCAATTTGTAAGCGGCTTGCCAAAAACAAGAAGTGGTAAGATCATGCGAAGGATCTTAAGAAAGATAGCTGAAGGGGAAACAGAAAACCTGGGTGATATTTCTACATTACTTGATCCTGGTGTTGTGGAAGAAATTAAGAATGGAAAATTATAAATGAGACTAAAACTAAAAAAGGCGATGAAATTATTCATCGCCTTTTTTAGTTTTATAGATGTCTAAGGCTGTCCTATACTAAAGCCATAGATGAGCCATACATGGGTCTTAGTTCATTCTACGATAGTCCAGGGATAGTCCACCATTTCGTGGACTATCCCTGGACTATGCCGGACTATAAATGAATGACCGGAAGAATAAAGTGCAGAAATATACAGGTATAAAAGCTAGACCTGCGAGCCTACAACAAGATACATTTTTTTGTATTGTGTAATCAGAATATTTTTTATAATATAATGTTATAAGAAATTGTTTGACAAAGTTCGTTAGAAAAATGATCATTGAATTTTTAAAAAAAAGTGGCGATAAAAAATTTCATCGCCACTTTTTTATGTTAGAAATACAGATTATTTTTTCAAAGCAACTCTATATAAAGTAGCTCCCATCAATGCGAAAGCTGCAACACCCAGTATAAAGAATCCTGTTTCACCCAATCCTGCTTTCATGCCATGTTCTACACTTAATTTTTCAACTACCGCACTTACTGCAGGAACTGCAAATAATATAGCGACGATAACGCCTCCTACTGCACCGCCTGCAACCAATCCCGTTGCAAATAAATTCCCTTTCCCAAGATCTTCTTCTTCCTCAACTATACCTTTCTTTTTCTTTCTTGCTTCAGCAATACCCCGAATGGCGCCGCCAGCAAAAATGGGTAGGGTTGTACTCAATGGCAAATAAATCCCTATGGCAAAACTCAATGCTTTAATGCCGCATAATTCCATTACGAAAGCGATAGCCACTCCCACCAACACAAATTGCCAATCAAGATTAAATGATAAGATCCCTTTGATCAATGTTGCCATCAAAGTGCCTTGTGGTGCGGGATACAGGTCTGTGCCAATGGCATGATGAATACCTTGTGCCAACATTGCCTGCGTTGGTGTGTCTAAAATTTTTACGGTACCACCGATCGCAAATGCGGAAACGATCACACCGATGAATAAAGCGATCTGCTGATATTTTGGGGTAGCACCAACAATATATCCTGTTTTTAGATCCTGTGAAGTTGCGCCTGCATTCGCAGCAGCGATACAGATCATTCCACCTACCACCAATGCCATGGGTTCATATACTTTTCCTGTCCAGCCCACTGCAATAAAAACCAAACAGGTTCCCATTAAAGTCGCGATGGTCATTCCACTGATCGGATTATTTGAACTACCGATCAATCCAACAATACGTGAAGAAACGGTAACAAAGAATGCACCGAATACGATCACTAAAATGCCGAGCAATAATTTACTGAAAATACTATCGCCGGGAACTTGCGGTAGAATCGTCATCAACAAGATCAACACAACAGATCCGATACCAACAATTTTTATAGAAAGATCTCTCTCTGTTCTTAAAACTTCAGTTACAGTTTCGCCGTCTTTTTTTAATGACCCGATACTTCCTTTGAAAGAAGAAATAATGGTTGGAATCGTTTTAAATAATGTGATAAATCCTCCTGCTGTAACCGCCCCTGCACCGATCTGACGAATGTAAGCACGATAAATAGCAACACTATAATCGTTGAATGTATGTGTTAATGCATTCCATCCACCGGGACCGCCATTTTTATCTAATCCGGCTAAATAGCCCAGTTTCACTAATTGCAATGCGATCACATCAGATGGAACTAAAGTTGCTAACAATGGGGTGAATACAAACCAACTTAACACGCCACCAGCAACTAACACACCTGCTATTTTAGGGCCGATGATATAACCAACACCCATGTATTCAGGCGTGATTTCACCACTGATCTTTGCAGAAGGGTAAAACCTATTGGCCTGCTTGGTCATGAAGGAAGGCGTCTCTGCAATGATATTAAACACCTTTTGCAATAAGGCATATGCCAATGCAAATCCAACGCCCTGCAATGCAGTCATAGCAAGACTTCCTCCCTTTTCTCCTGCTTTCAAAACACTGGCACAAGCTGTTCCTTCGGGATAAGGCAAAGTATCGTGTTCTTTTACGATCAATGATTTTCTCAGTGGGATCATCATTAATGTTCCCAATATTCCACCAAATATTGCCAGTGTTAAAATGGTCATGTAATTGAAAAAATTCGCACTGGAAGGTTCGGTCAAAAATAAAAATCCGGGCAAAGTAAAAACAACACCTGCAGCAATACTTTCACTTGCGGATCCGGTTGTTTGAATGATATTATTTTCAAGAATGGTTGTCTTCAAAAAAAGTTTACCTAACAAAATCGACATCACTGCAATAGGAATGGACGCAGAAACAGTCAATCCCGCTTTCAATGCAAGATAAACAGTGGCAGCGCCAAAAATAATTCCGAATATGCATCCTGTGATGATCGCTTTAACCGTAAACTCCTTCATATTCGTTTCAGGAGCCACAAAGGGTTTGAAGATTTTTTTTTCAGACATAGCAGCAATTTTTCTTAAAATAAAATTAATAAAAAAGCGATGCTAAGCACCGCTGAATGATCATTAAAAATTTATTCCATCATTTTTTTTAATTTCCCGGAAAGCAAAAATAAAATCAGAGAAGCCATACCGGCCATAAACACAAAGAGCATAAAGAAGTCGTATTTATTGCTCATATGATAAATAAGAAATGAAGTTGTTTTACCATTTTCGGGATACAGCGCACTTAATACCCCTGCCAATTTATTTGCAATTGCATTTGCGGTAAACCATACTGCCATTAATAAAGATGCAAATTTTGCGGGTGCCAATTTATTTACAAGAGACAGGCCAATTGGTGATAAGGATAATTCGCCACAAGTATGTAATGCATACATTCCTGTTAACCAAACCATGCTTACTTTTATGCCAGGCTGTACATTTTTTACTCCAAATGCGATCCACAGATATCCCATTGCCAATAAAAATAAACCCATTGCCATTTTGAAAGGCGATGAAGGTTCGTATTTTCCAAGCTTTATCCAAAGCCATGCAAATAAAGGTGCCAATGAAACAACAAATATTGAATTGAGTGATTGAAACCAACTTGCAGGAACTACATAAAATCCAAGATCGCGTTGTGTTTGTTCATCTGCAAAATAAGTTAAGGATGCACCGGCCTGTTCAAATGCACTCCAAAAAAAGATCACAAAAAAGGAAACTACGAATATTACAACCACTTTAAGTTTTTCCTGATATACTAATGTCTTATCTGAAAAGATCACAAATGCAATGAATAGTATTGAAGCCAATAATAAATAACTTAAGTAATTGACCACTTTTACATCAATATATAATAACCCGATCGTTGAGGCAGATAAAAGCATTAAACCAATTACCATACTTACCGGGTTTATCCATTTCGCTGTTGTTGTTTTTGGTGTAAGACCCAATACATTATTATCAGGATCAACAACATATTTATGATGAAATACTTGTTGTACAACAACACTGAGCAACATGCCAATTCCGCCTGCCAGAAAAGCCCATTTAAAATCAGCAGGATTACCGGTATCGCCGACCAATCCACAGATAAAAGGGCCCAAAGCCCCACCCACATTGATTCCCATATAGAAAATGGTATAAGCCGCATCAATTCTACGATCACCCTTTTTATACAATTGTCCCACCATCGAGGAAATATTGGGTTTAAAAAAACCATTTCCAGCGATCATAAATCCTAATCCCGAGAAAAACAAGATGGAAGATAATTGCGGAGCCGAATGGTAAAAGTTTCCGCAAAAGAACAGAATGAATTCGCCAATGGCCATTACCAACCCACCGGCAATTATAGAACGATGATTTCCCCAATATCTGTCGGCAATATATCCGCCGAGTAAAGGAGTTAAATAGACCAACCCGGTATAACTCCCATAAAGATTAGAGGCAAACGCATGATCGAATAATAAGGCCTTGGTCATGAACAAAATAAGTATGGCACGCATGCCATAATAGTTGAAACGTTCCCACATTTCGGTTGCAAACAAAACATACAAACCTTTGGGATGACCTTTTTTATTGGCTTCGTCACTCATAAAATTTCGTTTCGGTGTTGGAAGTTATTGTAAAGTGCCCAAAATAGGAATTAATTGGTAAATACAAACTGTCATAAATCAGGCATGGGGCAAATTCAGTAATGTTATACTTTCGCAACCATGAATATACTTCTATTGGGTTCGGGCGGAAGAGAACATGCACTGGCATGGAAAATGGCAAAAAGCCACCATTGCGATCAATTGTTTATTGCTCCGGGAAATGCCGGCACAGTGCAGTTTGGCAGCAATGTTTCCATTGGCATCAATGACTTTGAAGCACAGAAAAATTTTTGCATCGAACATAAAATAAATATGCTGGTGGTTGGTCCCGAAGAACCCCTGGTAAATGGTGTATATGATTTCTTCAAGAATGATGACGCTCTGAAAAATATTGTAGTGGTTGGCCCTTCCAAAGAAGCAGCACAATTGGAAGGGAGTAAAGCATTCTCGAAAAAATTTATGCAACGACATAAAATTCCAACTGCAGGATATGCAGAGTTTACAAAAGAAAATTTTGAAGAAGGGAAGAAATATTTATTACTGCATACATTGCCCATTGTTTTAAAAGCGGATGGGTTAGCTGCCGGTAAAGGTGTTGTGATTTGCAAGGATCATCACGAAGCATTGCAGGTGTTTGAAGAGATGATCATCCATAAACAATTTGGTGATGCATCGAACAAAGTTGTTGTAGAAGAATTTTTGGATGGCATTGAAGTAAGCGTGTTCGTTTTGACAGATGGAAAAGATTACCAGATCATTGGTCATGCGAAAGATTATAAAAGAATCGGAGAAGGTGACAGCGGTCCAAATACAGGCGGGATGGGCTGTGTAAGCCCTGTGCCTTTTGTGAATGATGTTTTCATGCAGAAGGTAGAAGAAAGAATCATTAAACCAACCGTTGCCGGATTACAAAAAGAGAATTTAGTGTATAACGGTTTTATATTTTTCGGTTTAATAAAAATCGATAATAATCCATTTGTGATCGAATACAATTGCAGGATGGGCGACCCTGAAACTGAAGTAGTGATACCAAGATTACAAACAGACCTGGTTGCCATGTTCGCGGCAATGGATAACGGGACATTAGTAGACGTAAATATTTACACCGATGAAAAAAAATATGCAACAGTGGTTGCGGTAAGCGGTGGGTATCCCGGCGATTATAAAAAGAATGTGCAGATAAATGGAATTGCGGATGCGCAAATGAATAATGATTCAATTGTTTTTCATGCAGGAACAAAACAGGTTGGTGAAGATATTGTAACAAACGGCGGAAGGGTATTAACCGTTACTTCAGTTGCTGAAACCATCTCTGATGCCGCGAAAAAATCAATGAAAGTATTAGGACAAATACATTTTGACGGCATGTATTTTCGAAAAGATATCGGGTATGAATTTGATAAAGAACGTGAATCGTAAGTCGATAATCGCTAGTTATGAAACGCTTACAAACTGGCGATTTACGACTCAAGGATGCCGCGGCCGGCAGCATTCCGAACCCTGAAGTGTGCGACGTAAACGCAGCTGAATAAAGAATTATTTGCCGGCTTCCAAATAAAATTATTCTTAATATAACCACATTCCTTGTTAAATCGGCCTGAATCCCTGAAAAATCAACTTTTTAAGCCTTGTTATTTCCATTATTTTCGTTCACCTTTGCAAACATTCATTCACGAACTGAGATTATTTAAAATACATGTCACTTTTTAATTTTTTTACACAGGAAATTGCCATCGATTTGGGCACAGCCAACACCCTTATTATTCATAACGATGAAATAGTGGTAAATGAGCCAAGTATCATTGCATTAAACCGCAATAACCCTAAAGAAGTTTTAGCGGTAGGCAAAAAGGCTTTGCTGATGCATGAAAAAACGCATGAAAGCATCAGAACGGTACGCCCATTGAAAGATGGCGTAATAGCCGACTTTAATGCCGCCGAGTTGATGATACGAGAGTTGATCAAGCTGGTTTACCCCAAAAAACCATTGTTTCCACCAAGCTGGAGAATGGTGATCTGTATCCCCTCTTCAATTACGGAAGTTGAAAAACGTGCCGTGCGTGATAGTGCTGAACAAGCCGGAGCTAAGGAGGTATATATGATCCATGAACCAATGGCTGCTGCACTGGGTATTGGCATTGATGTAGAAGAGCCTGTAGGAAATATGATCATCGATATTGGCGGTGGCACAACCGGTATAACAGTGATTGCATTGGCAGGTATTGTTTGCGATCAGTCCATTCGTATCGCAGGTGATGAGTTTACTGCCGATATCATGGAAGCATTGCGCCGTTATCATAGCTTATTAATCGGAGAACGTACTGCTGAGCAAATCAAGATCAATGTGGGGGCTGCAATGAAAGATCTGGATAATCCTCCGGACGATCTTCCTGTAAATGGTCGTGATCTGGTAACCGGTATTCCAAAACAAATCATGGTCAGTTATCAGGAAATTGCGGAAGCTTTAGATAAAAGTATCTTTAAAATAGAAGAAGCCATTTTAAAAGCTTTGGAAACAACGCCTCCTGAACTTGCTTCAGATATTTACAGAAGAGGTTTGTATTTAACGGGTGGTGGCGCTTTGCTTCGGGGATTGGACAAACGCTTAAGTGCAAAAATAAAATTACCTGTTCATGTTGCTGATGATCCGTTAAAGAGCGTAGTTAGAGGTACAGGCTTAGCATTGAAGAACTATCAGCATTTTCCTTTCATCATGAGATAAATTTTTAAAAACTAAAATTTTAAAAAGGGAAAAACTGAAGATGAAATTTTTTGAATCAAGCTTGACTTTATTTGAACGATTTAATTTTTAGTTTTTCTTTTTTTAGTTTTTCTCCCAAAGTTTTTAATGAAGAATATTTTTCTTTTCATACGCAATTACATCAACCTTATCTGTTTCCTTGCGCTGCAGATCACATGTATTGTAATGCTCAGTCGAAACAGTCAAACACACGAAGCTTTCTTTGCTTCAGCTTCAAACGAAATCACAGGAAAAGTAAATAAGCAATTCGATAATTTTTATTCCTATTTCCGTTTGCAGGAGATCAATCGCCAATTAACCGCAGAAAATGTAAGGCTGAGAAATGAACTGCAATCAAATTTCATTGTACCTGACAGCAGTAGAAAAATCGTAACAGATTCTCTGAATAAAGATTCATTGAACCGTTATCGCAAATTTTATTATTTACCCGCAAAAGTGGTAGGCAGTTCAGTTACATTACAAACTAATTTTCTCACATTGGAAAGAGGAAGTTTACAGGGAGTTAAAAAAGGAATGAGTGTTATTAGTCCTGAAGGGATTGTAGGTGTAGTAACAGAGGTGAGTGACAATTATAGCAGAGTAATGAGTTTGTTGCACCGCAATAGTAAGGTAAGTGCCATGCTCAAGAAAGACAATAATGCCGGAAGTATTGAATGGGATGGTGTTGATCCTACTTATCTTACTTTAAAAAATATTTCAAAAGGCGCACAGGTAAAGAAGGGAGATTCGATTGTTACCAGCAACTATTCTGCCAATTTCCCATCGCGTATCATGATTGGAACGGTTGCCGATTTTACAGTTGATCCCACTACAAACTTCTATAACCTAAAAGTAAAAACCGCCACAAATTTTTTTACATTACAGTACGTATATATTGTTGAAAATGTGCGTTACACCGAGCAGGCAAAATTAGAAAACACGAAGCCAAAAGGAAATGAGTAGTATTCTTAAAAATATCATTCGGTTCATTCTCTTCATTGCCGTACAGGTCTTTGTACTAAATAATGTTCCGCCCCTACATCAGTTCATCGTTCCGTATTTATATTTTTTATACATTTTGTGGCTACCCTTTAATATCAACCGATTTTTTTTGCTGATACTGAGTTTTGTATTCGGATTAACACTGGATTATTTTACAGGGACACCGGGCCTACATGCTGCCCCTTGCGTGCTAATTGCTTTCATACGGCCTTTTCTATTAAACTTATTGATACCGCAGGAAACAACGGAACAGAGCTACCTTGAGCCTTCCATTAAAAGCATGGGTTGGGCCCCTTATAGTTTATATGCATTCCTATTGACCTTTTTCCATCACTTCTATTTGGTATTGATTGAATGGTTACAGTTCGGAAATTTCTTTTATTTTATAGGGAAAGTGCTTGGTACTACCGCTGTTAGTTTACTGCTGATCTTTATTTCAGAAATGCTTTTCTTCCGTAAAGCAAGATTTAGAACAAATGCATAATTTTTGTGTAACAAACACAAGATCTTTATGGTATCATTCTTGCATCGCATCATGCCGATTATATCAGCATCCTGATTCTTCGGGACTTGTACTACATATTTCTATGGCAACCTTTTCCCAATGCACATTGTTGAATAACTTTTTTACAAAACAATATTGCAATATCAGTTTCTAATCGGCAACTTTGTGTACACTTCATCTCACCATTAATTTTCGAAATTTTATATGTCGGTATTTAACCAAAGCAGAAGCAGAGTAATACAGATCATATTTGCCGCTGTATTCATTGTGATCGTTGCCCAACTGATCAATCTGCAGGCTTTTTCGCCCAAATACAGGCTGGCAGCGGAAAACAATGCCATTTACCGCAAAGTTATCTACCCCGACAGAGGTATCATTTTCGATCGTAAAAAAAGAAGCCTTTTAGAAAATACCATCATGTTCGATCTGGTGGTTACTCCTTCCGAATCCAAAGGAACTGATACTTTAACGCTTTGTAATCTTCTCAATATCGACACAAGTGAGTATAAAAAAAGGATGAAGGATATTATTTTCAAAAACACATCCGTACGAACAAGTGTTTTTGAACCATTGCTCACACCCGAATTATATGCCAAGCTTAATGAGAACATGTATAAGTTTCCCGGCTTTGTTTTAAGCGAACGTTCGGCAAGAACCTATCCTTACAGCACTGCAGGAAATGTGCTTGGGTATATTGCTGAAGTAGATACTGCTTTTTTACGCCGTCACGCAACTGAAGGTTATGAAATAGGGGATTATTTTGGAAGAACAGGGCTTGAAAGAACTTATGAAAAAGTTTTAATGGGGCAACGTGGGATTAAAAGATTAATAAGGGATAATAAGAACAGGCTACAGGGCTCATACGAAAATGGTTTATATGATACTGCACAAATTGCAGGTAAGAATTTGTATTTAAGTCTCGATGTTGAATTGCAGCAAATGGGAGAAAAATTAATGACCAATAAAGTAGGAAGCATTGTTGCCATTGATCCAAAAACAGGTGGTATTCTTTGCATGGTAAGTGCACCCACTTATAATCCCAATTATTTAACCGGAAATCAAAGAAGAAAACATTTTGCAGAGCTGGCTCTTGATCCAAGATTGCCTTTTAACAACCGTGCATTGGGTAATCAATATTCTCCGGGCTCGACTTTTAAAACAGTTTCCGGAATTATCGGCCTAACTGAAGGCGTGATCACAGAACGCACAACCGTTAGTTGTCCGGGTTATTTCGAAGGTTGTGGCACCGGTAAACCAAAATGTTTGGATAAAGGCGTTTTTAATTTTAAAGAAGCTGTTGCACATAGTGATAATACTTATTTTTCTACAGTATATAAAAGAATATTGGATCAACCGAGATATGGAGGTGCAGACAGTGCATTAAAAGTATTTAATAGATATGCAACTACTTTCGGGCTTGGTCATAAATTAGGTGTTGATCTTCCCTCCGAAAAAAAAGGCAACCTTCCGATTTCCTCTTATTATAGAAAAATTTTCGGGCCAAAATGGTATTCCTGCAATATCATTTCAAATGCCATCGGACAAGGTGAAGTACAAACAACGATGATACAATTGGCAAATGTGATGGCCATCATTGCCAACAAAGGATGGTATTATTCACCGCATGTTGTTGACTCTATCGAAGGCGGTGATGAATATAATATGCTTGATTCTTTTAAAATAAAACATTACACCGATAGAAATATTCCGGACAGTATTTTTGATGCAGTGCAGGATGGAATGCAGGCCGTGGTTGATTATGGAACTGCTGCTGCATCTGCAATCCCAGGCATTGTAATGTGCGGCAAAACCGGAACAGTTGAAAACTATGCGAAAATAAGAGGCGTAATGGTAAAGCAACAGGACCATTCTTTCTTTGGTGCATTTGCGCCGAGAGGTAATCCAAGGATTGCGATTGCTGTTATTTGTGAAAATGCAGGTCAGGGTGCATGGGCTGCAGCACCGATTGCCAGCTTATTGGTTGAAAAATATTTAAGAGATTCTATTAAAGGTCAAGAGAGAAAAGATAAATTAGAAGAGTTTAGCAAGAAAAATTTGATCCCCTATTTGATGCGCATGGAAATGAATAAGATCGATTCATTGAAACAGATCAAAGAAGCACAGTTGTTGATGCAGCAAAAAATGAGTAAAGAAGCAGCAGATACAGCAGAGAATGAGGAAGGCATCGATCAGGAAATACTAAAACCTGCTGCTCCTAAACCAACAAAAGATGCTGTTCCTAAAACTAAAAATACTGCTGCTGCAATCTTAGTAGCCGAGGAAAGAAAAAATAAAAAAATATCAAGAACTATATAATTAATGAATAATAGAAATACATCTGCGTCACAAGGTATCGATTGGGTGGTGGTATGGCTATATGCTATTTTAGTAAGTATTGGCATACTTTGTATTTTTATGGTAGAGTATAAACCGGGTACAGACTGGATGCAGGCTTTTATCAGTGGCAAAACCAATTACAGCAAGCAACTTATTTTTACAGGAGTATGTGCGGTGGCTGCAATATTCATTTTGTTAGCTGACAGTAAACTGTTTACTGCATTTGCCAATTTATTATATGCATTCGGTATTCTGCTCATGTTTGCCACATTTTTTATCGGCAAAAGCATCAATGGTTCTAAAAGCTGGATACCGCTGGGTGGCGGATTTAATTTACAACCTGCCGAATTATGTAAAATATTTACTGCATTGGCGCTCGCCAAATTCTTTTCAAGGCAGGAAACTGATTTTTCTAAATTAAAATCACAGATCATTGGTGTAAGTATTGCATTAGCTCCGGCAGTTCTTTCGCACTTTCAACACGAAGATGGATTAGCATTGGCTTATCTCTCATTTTTTTTAGTGCTGTATCGCGAAGGGCTTCCTCCACAAATTTTAATCATTGGCACAACATTCGGAGTATTGGTTGTAGCCACATTAATTTTAGAGCCCAATACTTTGGCCATCATTCTTACAATAATAGCTGTCGTAACCATTTACTTCTTACGCAAATCGATCAAACGAAAAAAAAATATTTTACTCATCATCATTTCTTTATGGGTACTCTCTGTTGGCATACAAAGATTTGCAGTACCCTATATTTTTAATAATGTTTTTGAATGTTACCAGAGTACACGTATTTACAGTATGGTGGGCAAAGACTATGACTGCGGTATGAATCGCCATAAAAGTAAAGGCAATGAAAAGCCAGCAAGAAAGCCTGATGATTATAATGTACGTCAAAGTAAAATTGCCATTGGCTCCGGTGAATTAATCGGTAAAGGATTTTTAAAAGGAACACAGACCCGAGGCAAATATGTACCCGAACAACATACTGATTTTATTTTTACTTCTCTTGCTGAAGCATTTGGATTATTAGGTTGTATTTGTTTTCTAAGCGTTTATTTAATTCTTTTAAACAGGATCATCCGTATTGCCGAAAGGCAAAGAAGTACATTCAGCAGAGTATATGGCTATAGCGTAGCCAGTATCATCTTTTTCCATATCACTGTTAACGTTTGCATGACAATCGGGCTATTCCCAATCATTGGTATTCCTTTACCACTTGTAAGTTACGGGGGATCATCCTTGCTCACTTTCTCAATTCTTATTTTTATTTTAATACGATTGGATGCTGACAGACAAATGGTATTGAGATAACATTTTCAATAATTAGAGAAGAAAATAAATTAGTTACTATTTATGATTGAAAAGCATTTTCAAAATCAAAAAACATATACCATTATCCCCCTTTCGGAAGGAAGTTTTACCGTGGACAAAACAAAAATATTTCATCCTTTTGAAAAAGATAAAGATGTATTACAACAAAGACCCGCAGGAAGTTTGTTGGTCGAAGTACAGCCATTTGTTATCATCACACCGAAAGATATTTTATTAATTGATACCGGTTTGGGCTTTAGTAAAGACGGAGAATTACAAATTCATTCCAATTTAAAAGCCAATGGTATTAAGCCTGAGCAAATAACAAAAGTATTAGTAAGCCATTTGCATAAGGATCACGCAGGCGGCATCAGCAAAATGGATAAGTTCGGCAATTATCACCTGTCATTTCCCAATGCTATATATTATGTGCAGCAAAAAGAATTTGAGTTTGCCATGGAAACGAGTTTCCCTTCTTTTATGAGTGAAGAAATCTCTATTTTACAAAATAACAAACAAGTAGAATGGTTAAACGGAGATGGCATGATTGACAACAGCATTCAATATCATATCACATCTGCGCATAGCCCTTTTCATCAGGTATTCTGGATCGACGAAGGAAATAAAAAATTATTTTTTGGAGGAGATGATGCACCGCAATTACAGCAAATGAAAAATAAATTCATTGCCAAATATGATTTCGACGGAAAGAAATGCATGGAGCTTCGCCAGCAATGGTGGCAACAAGGGCATGCTGAGGGATGGACGTTTTTATTTTATCACGATACCAAAACACCTTATTACAGCATAAAAAAAGAGCTTTAATTACAAGCTCTTTTATATTTTATTGTGGTTTGTTTTGTTGTCTCAACTCCTTCATCTTTTGTCTGTTCTCTAATTCTTTTTTAATATAGTTACCAAATTCTCTTTCTGCCAAAAACACTTTATTTACTCTTTCGTCAGTTCCCAATACTTTTTTAAACTCTCCCCAATATTTTTTCTTTAGGGAAAGCAATTTTTCATCTAGCCCTATTACATCATCTTTCATACTTTTTCTTGCCTCATTCATCTCATCGGTATAGTTATAATAAACCGGCCAAAATTTTTGTGCTTCGTCAGAAGTAAGATTCAATTGTCTTGTCATATAAGCGATCTTCAATCCTTGAAGGTTTCCTAAGCCGCTGGGTTGCTGCGAAAAAGCTATTCCGCTTATCAGCAATGCGAGTATCAATAAATGCTTTTTCATGTCGTATAAAATTAGTCAGTTTTTAAGGGTGTCTCTGAATAGGTTTCATTATTTTCATTCAAATATTGTTCGAGTTCAGCATCACTACTTAGTTTAAGGCTTTCCTGAACATGTGTTGCATCTCCCCTCATCTCCATTACATCATCGCCTAATGACACAACATGATCTTTAACATAACTATTTAGTTCCTCATCGCTCACTTTTTTTATCTCTTTGATAATGTATGAAGGTGAATCATGATAGTTATATAAAAAACCTCCTGAAACTAATATACCCGCAATGATGGCTGCAGCAGCATAACTGATCCATTTTCTTGTATTGCTAAATGAAATGAGTTTTGCAGTACTTTTCTTAGTATCTGTAACCGTAAAGTTTTCAAAATAATGGTAAGGGATACTATAAACATTTTTTTTGCTAATACTATTCAAAAAAGGGGCAATATGCTCTAGCTCAGCAAATGTTTCATTTTCTTTTGTTCCAATTTTGGAGATAACGATATCGGAAAAAGTTTCAAAATAGCCGGGTGGTATTTGAAAAATATCTGAATTTGATGCTGCAAATGGTATTTCCCTATTGATGCTAACTCGAATATCAGTAGCCAGATGTTCAAAGTAACCGTTTGGTACGGTATAAACATCCAACTTCTGTAGCGATGCAAGAATGGGGGTATTTGCTTTCAATTCTTCCTTTATAAATCCTGTCTTTTCCATTTCAGTGACTCTAAGACTGTATTATTGCCAGTTTGTTTAATGATTTAGGATAAAATCCTCTATTTTCTTTGCCGCATGATGATAACTTGCCTTTAAAGCACCTTCACTGGTATCCAAAATACGACTCATTTCCTCATAAGGCATTTCATCATAATATCGAAGATTAAACACCAACCGTTGCTTTTCCGGCAAATTTTGGATGGCTAATTGCAATTTCCATTCTAATTTATTGGCATCAAACCCTTCATCGGCTTTTATTTTATTACTTAATCCGCTTTCCACATCATTCATGCTAATAGCAGATCGTTTTTTCTGTTGCTCCAGAAAAGTAAGGCTCTCATTGGTGGCAATTCGATATAACCAGGTAAATAATTGACTGTCTTCTCTGAAATTTTCCAATCCTTTCCAAACTTTGATAAACATATTCTGCAATACATCATTTGTATCATCATGATCAACAAGCATTCTTCTGATATGCCAGTATAGTTTTTCCTGATACTTTTTTATAATAGCAGTAAATGCCTTCTCCTTTAACAGTGGTTGGCTGAACTCGTACAACAATTCTTTGTCGTCCATATGCATGCAGGGAAATTAGAAAAATAAATTGAAACGCCGCTCAAAGACTTGATTTTTAGCAGAAAGTTTAATTGATTAACAGCTGAAAAAAGAAATAGGCTCGGGAGGCTGCAATTTCCCTTGTCAAAGAGTCGGTCACAACAACGATAGCTTTAAATACTTCAATAGGTTTTCACATCTGATTAGCAGAATAAGTAGCTTTGCATTCCTTAAAACAAGAAATAATATGAAAAAAATTCTTCTATCGATTGCTTTAGTGCTTTTCATATTCCGCACTTATGCGGATGAAGGCATGTGGATCCCGCTTTTATTAGGCGAGCAAGTTTACAAAGACATGGTAAAAAAAGGTTTGAAACTGAAACCCGAACAATTGTACAGCATCAACCAATCTTCCATTAAAGATGCCATTATCATTTTCGGAGGTGGATGTACCGGCGAAATTGTTAGTGATAAAGGGTTGATCTTTACCAACCATCATTGTGGTTATGATGCCATTGCCAATGCATCGACTGTAGAGCACAATTATTTAAAAGATGGATTCTTTGCAGCAGATATGAGCAAGGAGATCCAGTCAAAAATATCTGTACGTTTTTTGAACAGGATCGAAGATGTTACTCAAAAGGTAATGGATGCTTTGGGAAAGACCGAAGGCATGGAACGAGCACAAAAATTAATTGCAACGCAATCCTCCATTGTAAAAGAAGTGGTTGGTACCGATGAATTCAAAGCTGCAGTGGTGGTTAGTTTATTTAAGGGCAATCAATACTTTTTGTATGTATATGATGTTTTTAAAGATGTTCGCTTAGTAGGCAATCCTCCTGAAAGCATCGGCAAATTTGGGGGTGATACAGATAATTGGGAATGGCCAAGACATACAGGTGATTTTTCGGTTTTCCGGGTGTACATGAGCAAAGATGGAAAGCCGGCAAACTACAGTGCAGAGAATGTTCCGTTGAAACCAAAACATTTTTTACCTGTAAGCATCAAAGGATTTAAAGATGGCGACTATAGTATGATATTCGGTTATCCCGGCAGTACCAACCGTTACGAAACATCTTATGGCGTTAAGTTAAGTACTGATATCAATAACCCTACGCTGGTGAAACTGCGTGATATGCGTTTAAAATATATGTTCGCAGAAATGATGAAAGATCCTGCTATTAAATTGCAACTCGCTTCTTCTTACGCTTCCATTGCCAATTATTGGAAATTCTATGATGGCGAAACAAAGCAGTTATTGAAGTATGATATCTACGGGCAAAAACAAAAAACAGAAACCGAGTTTGTTTCCTGGGCGAAAGGAAAAGCCGAGTACGAAAATATCTTTACTGATTATCAAAAAAATTATGAAGCCTGGAGGCCCTTTGCAACACAAGCGGTGTATATGAGAGAAGGGATCATGGGTTCGCCTTTATTGGCTTACACTGCAAGTTGGAGCGGATTAGAACAAGTTCTCAGTAAAAAGGATGCAAGCAAGGAAGATATTGCAAAAGCCATCAGCAATGCAAAAGGTGCCAGAGAAAATTTCCTGAAAGATGAAAACAAAAAAAGCGATCAAAACATCTTAGCATCTGTGCTGATGATGTACAATACCGATATTCCTAAAGAACAACAACCTGCAGGATTTTATGAAGGGCTTTTCAAAAATTTCAACAGTATTGATGAAAGTCCTTATAAAAGATATACTGCCGATGTTTTTGAAAACACTATGGCATTCGATGGCAATAAATGGAATGAATTTATTGCAAATCCCACTGTTGCTGCATTACAGGCCGACCCTGCGTATAAAACAACAATGGCATTTTTGAAAAACTGGAATCAGAATTATTTACCAAAGAATCAGGCTTTCGTAAATAAAAATAATGATCTGGGTAGAGAATACATGAAAGGTTTATTTGAAAAAGAGCCTGTAAAAATGAAAGGCACTTATCCGGATGCAAACTTTACCATGCGTGTTTCTTATGGTAACGTAAAAAGCTACCAGCCAAAAGATGCCGTGAAATACGATTTTGTTTGCACACTCAGCGGAGTTGCGGCTAAATATGTAGCAGGTGATTATGAATTTGATCTGCCGGCTAAATTCCTAGACTTATACAAGGCAAAGGACTTTGGCGAATACGTTGATGCAAAATACAAGGACATCGTTGTTACTTTCATTACTACCAATGATATCACAGGAGGCAATTCAGGTTCTCCTGTCTTAAATGCGAACGGCGAATTAATTGGTCTGGCCTTTGATGGCAACTATGAAGCATTGAGCCATAAGCTTGCTTTCGACAAAGACCTCAATCGGACTATTTGCGTGGATGTTCGTTATGTGCTGTGGTGCATTGATAAATTAGGCGGTGCCAAGCATATTGTGGACGAATTGAAATTAGTGAAGTAGAACCTCTTAATTGTTTTATAAAAAGATCAGCATAAGAAGAAAAACTTATGCTGATCTTTTTTTATACACCCTGTAGCAAATCTGACAAGCATCATGCCTATATTAGCAGGCATTGGGCTCCAACTGTATTTGCAGTTTCTTTAATTTATTGAAAAATGCTTTAAATACTCCAATCCCCCACATAATTTGCAGGATCCGATAGCAGCCATTTCTTTACAATTTCTTCAATAGAGGCAATTACAAATGGTTTCGCAACGTAATCGTTCATGCCGGCCTGTAAACATTTTTCTTTCTCGTCTTTCAGGGTTCCTGCAGTTAAAGCGATAATTGGCACCATCCTTTCCTTCTCTGCTTTACGAATTTGCATGGTAGCCTCGTAACCATTCATTTCCGGCATCTGGATGTCCATGAATACAATATCGGGCTGCTCATTTTTGTATTGCTCAATAGCTTCCGTTCCATTAACAGCTTCTATTATTTTAGCATTGGGAAGGATATTGCCGATGATGGTTTTAATCAAAAGTATATTGAAGGTATTATCATCAACCACTAAAACCTTATAATACTCAAATTTCGAACTTATTTTATCTTTTTTCCCACTGCCATTTTCAATACTTGTTCTGTGATGTTTATTTTTGAGTTTCAGTTTAGATAATGCATCAAACAAATATTTCATTTTTATTGGCTTTACCAACCGGAGATTTACTTTTAAATTCTTGCAGGCTGCATTAATACTTTCATCATCGGAAGAACTATGCAATAACATGATCGGCATCTCGGATAAATTCAGGTCCCTTCTTATATTTTTAATGGTTTCAATGCCATCCATTACCGGCATATGATAATCCATCAATATTGCATCATATGCATTTCCTGCTTTTAATTTCCGTATCGCTTCTACTCCATTTTCCGCCTCTTCCACATTTATTTGTTTCAGGGCAAGCATATCCTTTAAAATTAGACGGTTATTGGCATTATCATCCACGATCAATATATTCTTATAATTATAAGTGTTGGTCCATTCTATAGCATCGCCATCCAATGTTTTTACTTCGAGTGTAAAATAGAAAGTGCTTCCTTTTTGAGGAGTGCTTTGCAATTGTAATTCACCTCCCATTAAGCCTAATAATTTTTTGGAAATTGCAAGTCCCAAACCTGTTCCACCGAACTTTCTGGTGATAGAAGCATCCTCCTGAGAAAATGCATCAAATATTTTTTCCTGATGAGAAGGGTCTATTCCAATACCGGTATCCCTTACCGAAAATTTGAAGGTCGTTCTTTCTTTCGACTCAGTTTTTAGGGTTTCAATCCTAAGCTCAACTTCACCCGAAGCAGTAAATTTAACAGCATTCCCCATCAAGTTTACCAACACCTGTCTTAACCTAATTGTATCAGTCCAAATAAATCTGGGGACATCCAATGATATATTTAACAGCACTTCCAGGTTCTTTTTATTTGCCTGAAAACTGATCACATCAACTACCTGATAACCCAATTCAAAAACATCAGTCTTATCATTATCAATTTCCAGTTTACCTGCTTCTATTTTTGAAAAGTCAAGGATCTCGTTAATAATATCCAGTAATGAATTGGCTGACTGATATACTGCCGAAACGTATTGATGCTGTGTATCGCCTAATTTGGTCTTTAATAAGAGATCAGAAAATCCAACAACACTATTTAACGGTGTACGGATCTCATGACTCATATTAGCAAGAAATTCCGATTTGGCTCTACTGCCGGCTTCGGCTTTCTCTTTGGCTTTTATCAATTCCTGTTCCATCTGTTTGCGCTCCGAAATATCTCGTTTAATCGCTATCCAGTGTGTGTATTTCCCCTCACTGTTCGCCACAGGTGTAATAGAAAGTATTGACCAAAATGCCTCCCCGTTTTTTCTATAATCCCTGAGTTCCATCTCACATGATTCATGTTTCAATATGGCATCATTAATAAGTTGCAGTTTACTATCCCCTGATTTGCTGTCTCGCAAAATCCTTGGCGATCTCCCAATAAATTCTTCCTTTGAATAGCCTGTCATTTCACAGCATCCTTCATTTACATAAATTACTTTCGACACCGATAAATCATTTTGATCTATTTCTACAATCTGAATGGCATCAATAGAATGGTCGATGGCTGTCTCCAATAATTTTCTTTGCGTTTCTTCTTCTTTTCTTTCTGTAATATCTTTCCCGATCCCCACCAACCCAATGATCTTTCCATCTTCATCTCTTATCGGAACTTTTGAATTCAACATCCAATGCTTCTGATTCTGATTATCAACAAAAAAATCTTCTTTGTTCAATTGGGGCATTCCTGATTGAAATACGAATTGATCATCGGCAAAACTGCTATCCGCTATTTCTTTGGGATAAATATCATAATCATTTTTACCAAGGACTTCTTCCTCAGATTTTAATCCCATATACTTAACGTCAACAGGATTAGCAATTACTTTTCGACTCTGATTGTCTTTTACATAAACTGAATCAGGCAGGTTATCGATCAAAGCCCTTAAAAGATTCCGTTCATATTTAATATCATTTTCCGCCCTTTTAAGATCAGAAATGTCACGAAATATTGCCAGTGTCCCTACAACCTTTCCGCCCTCGTATTGAGGATTTGCAGTAATCAAAATGCTTTTTTTACTCCCGTCCTTTAGCAGTATTTCAGATTCGTATACACTGGCCTTCCCTTCTTTGCGGACTCCAGTCTGGTTAATGATAAAATCAAAATTCTCCTTTGTGAAATAATGCTCCAGACTTGTATCGATCAACTCGCCCTTACTTGCCCCAAATATTTTTTCAGCTGCCGTATTTGCAAAAACAAACTTTTCATGAGTATCGCAAATAGCAATGCCTTCTCCAATGCTTTCTATTAAGTAACTATAGCTCTCTTCTTTCCTTTTTCGTTCGGTGATATTATTTTTTAAGGGGAGGAATAAAAAAATATATATCGCGGGAAAAATAACGATAGCCAGTATTGAGGAATCCAATAGCGCTTCTGACCAGAGAGAAAGTGCCGGCAGGTTTTTTAGTAATAGCATCACCAGTGACTCGCTGATGAAAACAGATATTATCAACAAAAAAAATATGCCACTTTCTGCCTTATTCGTAAATCCAAGCTTTATTAGCATTTTTTTCATTGCGGAACTATTGGAAGATGTTTCCTGTACATTTTTCTTTGGAGATAAATTCCCTTCTTTCATTTTAATCTTTGACAAAAATTATTGAATCAGCCTTACAAAAAGACCGATTTGTTTGCTTGTAGTCTTAACCATTACAGCAAACTCGCTTGTTTTCCAGGTTACCATTGAAAGATACAAAAAAATAAGTTTGATGCATATTGTATCAAAAACTATGGTCGAATGAATTGGCTAATTATCTTTCCAGCCCCACAAATGCAGGCATGCATAGGTTCTATACGGGCTCCATTTCGAAGACAGCTTCAACATTTGTTCTTTTAGTTTCTTTTTATCCTCCGCAGACAGTTTATACATCTTTATCATTGCTTGTTGAATGCCCAGATCATCCACTGCAAAAACATCTTCTCTTCCGAGACTAAACATCAACAACATTTCAACGGTCCATTTGCCAACACCCTTTATTTGAGTAAGCAGTTCAATAATTTCTTCATTCTGCATTTTTAATAATTTCTTGTCTGTTATTTTATGTTCGATGCAGAATAGCGCTACATTTTTTACATAATTCACTTTCGCATTCGATAAGCCAACAGCTCTCAGTTTTTCAAATGGCATATCCAATACCTGCTGCGGTTTGGGTTCTTTGTTCTTAAATAATTCCAGAAAGCGATGAAAAATCACTTTAGCTACTTTTGTACTCAGTTGCTGGCTCATGATGCTGGCCATTAAGCGCAGGGCTATATTCTGATGCAGTTTCAATTCGTGTAGTTCCTTACCGATGATCTTCGCTAACTTTTTATCCTTTTGTAAATGTGCTGCATAACTCATAGCAATCATTTAATATTTAAATTTGTTCACTAAAGATAGTTGATGAAAAGAGAAATCATCACAACGAAAGACGGAAGTAATTCCATTTTCATTCCCGAATTAAATGTCACTTATCACAGTATTCATGGTGCTTTGCAAGAAAGCATTCATGTTTATATTGAAGCAGGTCTGTTGCCATTATTGAATCAGAACAAAACCATCAACATTTTTGAAATGGGTTTTGGAACAGGGTTAAATGCACTACTCAGCCTGCAAACTGCAACCAACCGGCAGCAAAAGATCCATTATACAGCTATTGAACTTTTCCCACTGACCATCGAGGAAGCGTCCCTATTAAATTATGCAGATGAAAACTTTATGCAACTGCATCATTGCGATTGGGAAAAAGACATTGAACTGAACCCCTATTTTACTTTTCACAAAACGAATGCTTCATTAATAGATTATTCAACTGACAAACTAATAAACCTGATCTATTTCGATGCGTTTGCAGCATCGGCTCAGCCTGAATTATGGACCAAAGCTGTTTTTGAAAAATTATTTGCCCTACTTGCTGAAAATGCTGTTTTAGTCACTTATTGCAGTAAAGGCAGCGTTCGTCGTGCGATGATGGAAGCCGGTTTTAGTGTAGAAAAAATTCCGGGTGCATTGCATAAAAGAGAGATGATCAGGGCCATGAAGATCACTGATCCCAGATGATAATTGACTGTAGTTTCTTTTCCGGATCGATCCGATATTAGTCCCAACCTTAATTTTTTCTTAGCTTCATTTCAAAATCAACAGCATGAAATATTTTTCCCTATTTGCTTGTACGGTTTTCATTTGCATCACCAGTTTTGCGCAGGATAAAAATGAACAGTCCATCAGAAAAATATTAGACGAACAGATCAAAGAATGGAACAATGGTAATCTTGATCAATTCATGAAAGGCTACTGGGAAAACGACAGTCTTGTGTTTATTGGAAAGAACGGCCCTGTTTACGGCTACAGTAATGCATTGAACAATTACAGGAAGAATTATCGCGACACCAGCATCATGGGTAAATTGAGTTTTGAAATAATCAGCGTCAAGAAGCTTTCTGATGAATACTATTTCGTGACCGGTAAATTCTTTTTGAAAAGAACTATCGGTGATGCCAAAGGCGTTTATACGCTCCTTTGCAGAAAGATCAAAGGCGAATGGAAAATTGTAGTGGATCACAGTTCATGATCCTGCAACACATTTAATATTTCTTTAGAATATTTTAACTTGCTCTACCTTTACTTTTAAACTTTTACTTTATGGTACTCATACTTCTTGGTGTAATTATTTTTGTTGCTGCTTTTTCTGTAAAGAACTTAGCCGCCCCTTTAAACCAGTATGCGGGCACCGTTCGTACGATCGGTTTGATCGTGATAGTCCTTGGCTTCCTTACTTCCTGCATCAAACAAATCGATGCCGGACAGATCGGCGTAAAGTCTTTATTCGGTAAAGTGCAGGATGATGTACTGACGAGCGGGTTGAATATCGTTAATCCTCTGGTAGAAGTAAAAGTGATCGATGTAAGAACACAAAATTATACAATGAGTGGTGTGCACAATGAAGGCGATGTTGCCGGCGATGATGCCATTCGCGTTTTAACTGCTGATGGTTTGGAAGTAGTGATCGACCTAACTGTTCTATATCGTGTTCAATCTTCAGAAGCACCAAAGATCGTAAAGGAAATAGGAATGGATTTTAAGAATGTAATTGTACGACCTATCACCAGAACCAAAATCAGGGATAATGCCGTTTATTATACCGCCGTTGACCTGTATTCGATAAAACGTGATGAATTTCAAACCAGAATATTCAAGACCATTGAAGAAAACTTTAAACAACGTGGATTTGTTCTGGAACAATTACTGGTGCGTAATATCACATTGCCTGCCACTGTAAAAGCTTCTATTGAAGAAAAGATCAAGGCAGAACAGGAAGCACAAAAAATGGAATTTGTTTTGCAGAAAGAAAAGCAGGAAGCCGAACGTAAAAGAGTAGAAGCACAGGGTATTGCAGATTATCAGAAGATCATCAGTTCCGGCCTGGGCGATAAACAATTACAATACGAAAACCTGCAGGTAATGAAAGGATTGATCACATCACCTAATGCAAAAGTGATCATCATGGGTGGCAGTAAAACTCCGGTAATATTAGATAGTAAGGGGAATTAAAAGGCTAAGGATGAACGAAGGATGAGCGAATCAGTGCCGAATCGGTGCTGTATCGATACCGAAGCAAAACCGGCTGCGGAATTCATCAATTATTCAGGAATATTCAATGGTTTGCTCCATAAACGGATCAGATACCAGATATAAAATCCAAGGCTCAGCAGGAACCAAGTGTAGAAAATAATGTTGCCCAGGCTTATTGTTTCATGGATGAATGCATAATCGAACTGGATACCTGCTGTTGTACAAATGACGAGCCAGAGCACCGAAACAGAAATGGTGTTGAGTATTCTTACTAAATATGCTCTTACTTCCGGTTCCAAGAAAATATAATTTAATCCAGACTCTGATTGGCTGTAGCTGCTAACTTTAATAAACGGTCAAATTGTGCCGGAGAAAGATCGTTGTAAAAATAATAGATCGGATCAACGGGGGTTCCGTTTCTGTGTACCTCATAATGACAATGCGCTCCCGTACTCTTTCCGGTATTTCCTACATAACCGATCACTTCACCACGTTTAACAGACTGTCCTACCCTGGATTTCACGCGATACATATGGCCGTATAAGGTTTGATAGCCATATCCGTGATTGATCACAACGTCATTACCAAATCCTCCGCTGCTGAATCCGGCTTCTTTGACCGTTCCATCTGCAGTTGCATAAATAGGTGTGCCCGAAGGTGCAGCAAAATCAAGACCTGCATGAAATCTCCTTACTTTATAAACAGGATCGATACGATTACCAAAACCGCTGGCAATACGGGTAAGATCTTTATTGCTCACCGGCTGAATGGCAGGGATGGCCAGCAATAATTTCTCTTTATGCTTCACCATGTCATCAATATCATCAAAACTCTTCCCCTGATAAGCTACCCGAAGTGATAAGTTATTCAATTGGTCGCCCATGCTTTGTACCAGTTCATTTTCACTCATGCTTTGCACCAACTTCACTTCCTTCTTCACCTCACTGTCTTTCACACGAACACTGTCTGGAACGGGTTCTGCTTCAAAAATAGAACGGTACACAGAATTATCTCTGTTCTCCAGTTCATCCATTTGCAGTTCCAATTGTTTAATCCTTTCCTGGAATATGCTGTAATCCTCTTTCATCGCATCATTTTCCTGACGCAGTAATTTCTCTTTGGGACTGTCGATATACCTGAATACGATCAGCACGATGAGTAATCCCGTTACCGTAGATGCGGCGATAAATCCAAAAAACTGAAGCAGTCTAACCCGCAACGGTGTTTCCAACTTTTCGTAACGAAGAGAGTGTGTATTATAATAATATTTGATTTTCTTCATTGCCATAATCTGATAGATCATAGGCTCTTGATCATAGAAACAGCATGAGTCGGTGCTCATGAACTATCACCCTTTGCCCTTACCTTTGAAGCCTTGATTTAGCTTGCAAATATACTCGTAATCGATACTAACAAACAGTAAAATTTGGATTTAATATGATGAGCAGTACTGAAATACGTCAGCAGTTTTTAGACTTTTTTAAGGCAAAAGGGCATCAGATCGTTGCGTCTGCGCCTATCGTTATAAAAAATGACCCCACATTGCTGTTCACCAATGCGGGAATGAATCAATTCAAAGACTATTTTCTGGGAAACAGAAAGCCGGAATTTACACGTATCGCCGATACACAAAAATGTTTGCGTGTAAGTGGCAAGCATAATGATCTGGAAGAAGTAGGCGTGGATACTTATCATCATACCATGTTTGAAATGCTGGGCAACTGGAGTTTTGGTGACTATTTTAAGAAAGAGGCGATCGCCTGGAGTTGGGAATTGCTGACCGAAGTATACAAACTCGATAAAGACCGTTTATACGTCACCATCTTTGAAGGCGATACAAAAGAAAATCTGCCGAAAGATGAAGAAGCTTTTTCTGAATGGAAAAAAGTAATTGCCGAAGACAGGATCTTACTCGGCAATAAAAAAGATAATTTCTGGGAAATGGGGGATATGGGACCCTGCGGACCCTGTACCGAGATCCATGTGGATTGCAGAAGCGATGAAGAAAGAAAAGCAGTAGACGGTAAAACATTGGTGAATAATGATCATCCTCAGGTAATTGAAATATGGAACAATGTATTCATTCAGTTCAACCGTTTAAAAGACGGAAGTTTAGAACCATTGCCGGCCAAGCATGTTGATACCGGAATGGGTTTTGAAAGACTGGTTCGTGTGATCCAAAAAAAGACATCGAATTATGATACCGATGTGTTTACCGGAACAATCACAGCAGTAGAAAAAATTGTAAATAAAAAATACGATTACAGCGACAGCAAACAAGCCATCGCATTTCGCGTAATTGCTGATCATATCCGTGCCATCAGTTTTACTATTGCTGACGGACAATTGCCAAGCAACACAGGTGCCGGTTATGTGATACGAAGAATTTTAAGAAGAGCTGTTCGTTATTATTACTCTTATCTCGATTATAAGCAACCATTACTGCATCAGTTATTACCAATTCTGGCAAAACAATTTGAACATGTATTTCCTGAACTACAATCGCAACTTGATTTTGTAAGTAAGGTAGTGAAAGAGGAAGAAGATGCATTTTTAAGAACATTAGATAAAGGCATTGCAAAATTCAATGACACGGTTGATTTGTCCCAAGAACATTTGGTTGGCACAATTGACGGCAAACCATTACAACGTGTAAAATTATTTGATGGTATTTCTGCATTTATACTCTATGATACTTTCGGATTTCCCTTTGATCTTACGCAATTAATGGCGAAGGAAATTGGTTGGGATGTTGATGTGGAAGGTTTCGAAAAACAGATGCAACAACAAAAATCCCGTTCCCGTGCAGCAAGTGTTGTTGATACTGAAGACTGGATCACCGTAAACGAAGAATCAGGAAAAGGCTTTGTTGGTTACGATGATATTCTCGTTTACAGCAAAGTAAATAAATACAGAAAAGTAAAGGCGAAGGGCAAGGAGCATTACCAGATCGTTCTGGCCGAAACTCCTTTCTATGCTGAAAGTGGCGGCCAGATCGGGGATACAGGTATTTTAGAATTCGGTGATGAGGTCATTGCCGTTACTGATACCAAGAAAGAAAATAATCTGATCGTTCATTTTACAGATACACTTCCAGCAAATATTGCTACTGATGTAACTGCGAAGATCAATGTAGAGAAGAGGCTGTTCACCACTTACAATCACACTGCTACGCATTTACTGCACGCGGCATTACGCAATGTATTGGGAACACATGTGGCACAAAAAGGAAGCCTCGTAAATGATGAACAACTGCGTTTCGATTTTTCCCATTTCGCTAAACTCACTGAAGAAGAGATCAGAAGGATCGAGAAAATGGTGAATGATAAGATCAGGGAAAATATTCCTGTGATCATCAAAGAATTGCCAAAAGATGAAGCATTGAAACTAGGTGCCATGGCATTGTTCGGAGAAAAATATGGCGACAAAGTAAGAGTAGTGATCATTGACCCGAATTATTCCATCGAATTATGCGGCGGTACCCATGTGATGAGCACCGGCATGATCGGTACATTTAAACTGACGCAGGAAACCGCTGTGGCTGCAGGTGTGCGCCGCATCGAAGCATTAACGGGCAGTGCTGCTTTTAACTTTTTATACGATCAGCTAATGGGATTGAAAGAAGTGGCCAACTTATTAAAAACAAAAGATCCGGTAAAAGCAGTTGAAAAAATATTGTTGGAAAAACAGGAATTGGAAAAGAAGGTAGAAAGTCTGGAAGCGAAACAATTGGTGATCCTAAAAGATGAATTGTTTGGAGAACGAGTTCCTTTCCCTTTAAAAAATGCGGAAGCTTCATTCATTGGGAAAGTAGTGGATGTAAGCAATTCGGACCATCTCAAAAAATTATGCTTCGACCTTAAAAATAATCTAGGGAAAGATTATGCAGTTGTGTTGGCGTCAAACATCAATGGCAAAGCCAATGTTGCCATCATGCTCTCTGATTCTGTAGCAGATGAAAAGGGGCTGGAAGCACCAAAGATCATTAAAGAGCATATCACACCATTGATCAAAGGTGGAGGCGGCGGACAAAAAACATTGGCCACTGCCGGCGGACAGGATGCCAGTAATCTGCAGCAGGTGATAGAAAAAGTGAGGTCACTTTTATAAATAAGTAGATGAAATATTCCTTTCTTTTCAATTGTGCTATACTTTTCTTTTTCATCAGTACGGCGCAAACCGATACATTTTATGCTGCGTTCATCAATCCTTCCATCGCAAAAAAACATGTCAGCGCATTGGCCGATGACAGTATGATGGGAAGATTTACAGGCTCTAAAGGAAATCTTGAAGCCGCAAAATATATCAGTCGTGAATTAGAGTCGGCAGGTGTGATGCCATTGTTCGATAAGAATTATTTAGCCCCTTTCACATACAATTATAAGAATAACAAAGATCTCATTGCTTATAATGTGATTGCCCTATTGCCCGGAAAAACAAGACCGGATGAACTGATCATTTTCTCTGCTCATTACGATCATGTGGGTACAGCAAGCAGCAATCCTTATCCAAGGCTGAATGAACTAAAAAATAAATCTGACAGCATTTATAACGGGGCAAATGATGATGCTTCCGGCGTTAGTGCCGTGCTGATGCTGGCTAATTATTTCAAAGCCCTGAATAATAATGAGAGAAGTTTGGTCTTCCTGTTTTTTTCAGGTGAAGAACTGGGATTAAAAGGATCTGAATCTCTTGCAGCGAATGTTGATCCTAAAAAAATAATCGCCGATATCAATATTGAAATGATCGGCAGGGAATCGGAAAACAGTTCGCATCCTTATATCACAGGAGCAGGTTTATCAAACCTGGCCTCTATTTTAAATAAAACATTAACTGCAACAGATAAAAAATACTGGAGATCTAGCTATTTCGAACCCGACAGTTATACCAATGAATCGCTTTTCACAAGATCAGACAATTACAGCTTTGCCAGGAAGGGGATCATTGCTCATTCCATCATGGTTACATCACCACAGGATGAATTTTATCATTCAGTAAAAGATGAAGCCGGAACTTTAAACTATCAGCTGCTGGCTAAAATAACAGTAGCAATTGCATTGGGCTGCAAAACCATCATTAATGGCACAGCAAACCCTAAATAACCGAGGCTTTGCATCCGGCTCACCCCTCTACTTTTCTTTAGCATCATCCCTGCTTTAACCGCTCATCATTCATTAACCTAAATTAACATTTCCGAAATGTTTCGTATATCGTTTTCTTTATTATATTTGATCTACTAAATATTTCGTACAACTCAAAATTTACATTATGAATACAAAGTTAATTGCAGCTTCATTGATCGGCCTGGCAATTGCCGGCAGCAGCTTTTCACAGGATAAAGAAAGCCCTAAAGCTCAGAAAGAAGAAAGGATCATCATCACCAAAAAAGGCGACAGTACCGAGAAAATGACTGTTGTGGTTGATGGCGATAAAGTTACCGTGAATGGTAAACCTGTTGAAGACTTTAAGGACGGTGATATTGAGATCATCAAAGGAAAAATGCAGAGAGATATGATGATGGCGCCTCAGATGAAAATGATGACAGTTCCCTTTAGTCCAAAAATGTACAGTGGGGATGTTGTGTTCAATTCGGGCAATAAAGCTTTCTTAGGTGTTCAAACGGAAAAAGATGAAAAGGGTGCAAAAATAAGCTCTGTTACAAAAGGATCAGCTGCAGAAAAAGCAGGTTTACAAAAAGATGATATCATCACAAAAGTTGGTGATTCAAAAATTGCTAATGCTGATGAATTATATAAAGCCATTGGCAAGTACAAACCTGAAGATAAAGTTGCCGTTACCTATCTGCGTGCCGGTAAAACAAATACTGCTACTGCTTCACTGGGTAAATCAACAATGGAAAGAACATTTGTATTTAATGGTAATAGTGATAATAATTTCAGATTTGAAATGCCCGATATGCCCGGAGTGCCGGATGGAATGCATTTCAAGTATTCTGTAAACAGCAAACCAAGGCTGGGACTGCAAATACAGGATGTTGAAGAAGGAAATGGTGTAAAGGTCATTGGCGTTGATGATGAAAGTGTTGCTTCCAAATCAGGCTTGAAGGAAAATGATGTAATCGTTGATGTGGATGGCAAAGAGATCAAGAATGTAGATGATCTGAGAGCAAAAATAAAAGAAGTGAAAGAGGGAGATTCCTTTAAGATAAAATACAGCAGAGATGGGAAAATGCAAACTGCTGATGTGAAGTTCCCTAAAAAACTAAAGACAGCAAACCTGTAAATATTTCTATTTTTCTCATGTGCATAGCCATCCTGATTCTTCAGGATGGCTTTTGTTTTCATTCCCTGATGCAACAATGCATCCGATCTGCTGTTATCTTTAGGAAAATAATCGTATGAAACATTTCTTATTACTGGCAGGTTTTGCTGCATACATTTCATCATCTGCTCAAGTATTTCGTTCAACAGATCATCTCGTGCATACATTTTCGATCGTAGCAAAAGATAGTGCAACAGGAGAAATGGCTGTTGCTGTACAAAGTCATTGGTTTGGCGTGGGTGCTGAAGTACCCTGGGCAGAAGCCGGCATAGGTGCAGTGGCTACGCAATCATTCATTGATAAAAGTTACGGGCCTAATGCTTTGAGTTTATTAAAAAAAGGTTTTACTGCTCAACAGGCATTGGATAGTTTGACCAAGGCAGATGCAGGAAGAGACGTTCGTCAGGTTGCCATCATTGACAGCAAAGGAAATGTGGCGGCATTCACCGGAAAGAATTGCATTCAATATGCGAAACATATCAAGGGTGCTAATTTCAGTGTGCAAAGCAATATGATGCTGGGTGATCAGGTTTGTGAATATATGGCCGCTGCATTTAGAGCATCTTACGGAAAACCTTTGGCAGAAAGGGTTTTACTCGCATTGGAAGCGGGGCAAAAAGCAGGTGGCGATATCCGCGGCATGCAGGCTGCCGCCATTGTTGTTGTTCCCGGAAAGATCACTGACTCCTGGAATAATAAAACCGTTGATCTGAGAATTGATGATGCCCCCGATCCTTTGAAAGAATTAAGAAGATTATATACACTGCATCTAGCTTATCAGCATATGAATAACGGAGATCTGGCTACAGAGAAAAACGATATGGTAAAAGCCATGAACGAGTATCATGCTGCCATGAATTTATTTCCTTCGAATTTAGAGATGCAATATTGGACCGCAATCACCCTGGCAAACAATAAACAGGTAGATCAGGCATTGCCCATGTTACAAAAGATCTTTTTGCAAGATAAAAACTGGAAGGAGCTTACCAAACGCTTACCACCGGTGGGTTTACTGACAGTCAGCAATGACGAGCTAAAGAAAATATTGTCTCTATAAAACAAAAAACGGCAACTAAACAGAGATTGTTATTTTTGCGGCGATGAATATTGCAGATAAATACGAAGCAGTCATTGGCCTGGAAGTACATGCCCAGCTGCAAACCAACAGTAAATTATTTTGCGGCGACAGCATTGCTTTTGGTGCAGAACCCAATACGCATGTCAGCCCGGTAACATTAGGGCATCCTGGCACTTTGCCAAAGACCAATAAAAAAGCAGTTGAATATGCTGTTAAATTAGGCCTGGCCTGTAATTGTGAGATTGAGCCGTACAATTATTTTGCGCGTAAAAATTATTTCTATCCCGATCTTCCGAAAGGCTATCAGATATCACAGCACACTACTCCTATTTGTTTGGGCGGGTTTGTAAAAATAAAGACCCATGAAGGCGAGAGAAATGTGAAGCTGAATCGTATTCACATGGAAGAAGATGCAGGAAAGAGTATTCATGACCGTGATGACGATTATACTTGTGTTGATCTGAACCGTGCAGGAACGCCGCTGGTTGAAATAGTAACTGAACCCGATCTGCACAGCAGCGAAGAAGCCTATCAATACATTACGGAGTTGAGAAGATTGGTAAGATGGATCGGCATTTGTGATGGCAATATGGAAGAAGGAAGTTTGCGATGTGATGCCAATGTTTCTGTGAGATTGAAAGGAGAAAAAAAATTAGGTGTAAAAGTGGAAGTGAAAAACCTGAATTCGATCCGCAATGTGAAGAAAGCGATCGATCATGAGATCGAGCGAATGATCCAGATCATTGAGAACGGAGGGGCCATCACTCAACAAACAAGGAGTTTCAACGCAGATGACGACAGCACTTTCGCATTGCGTGATAAAGAAGAAGCCAATGATTATCGATATTTTCCCGATCCAGATCTGGCACCTTTTCATTTAACCGGGGATTATATTCAGAAAATTCAGGCATCCTTACCGGCATTGCCCAATCAATTGATGCATCAGTACCAACATGAATACGGATTAAGCGAATATGATGCAGCTCAAATATGTGACGAAAAACATGAATCAGATTTTTTTCAATCAACGATACAGTTCACGCAGCATTATAAAGCGGTTGCCAATTGGATGGCCGGACCCGTGAAACAATATTTGCATGAACATCATCAATCTTTTGAGACGATCGGATTATTGCCGGAAACTTTAGGGGCATTAATTAAAATCGTGGATGCCGGTAAGGTTAACTTCTCTGTTGCGTCTTCACGATTGTTGCCCATGCTGATGAAAGAAAATAAAGACCCTTTAGCATTGGCGGAAGAATTAAATCTGCTGCAGGTGAGTGACAGTAATGAACTGGAAGGATGGGTGAATGAAGCGATCAGCAAGATGCCCGATAAAGTTTCTGAATATAAAAAAGGCAAAAAGGGATTGATCGGTTTATTTGTAGGTGAAGTAAAGAAAATAAGCAAGGGCAAAGCAGATCCTAAAATAGTAACTGCATTTTTACAGGAAAAATTAAGTCAGTAATAAAACTGATGTTACAGATTAAATAAATAACATGAAGAAAATTTTTATTGGTGTATTTGCAATGGTTGTCATCAGTTCCTGCAAAGAAAAAAGGTTTGGTGCATTTGTGGTGGCAGGGAAGGTCGAGAATACGGCGGCAGAAAAAATTTATCTGGAAGAGCTTCCGTTCGGAGGCGAGAATCCTGTAGTATTAGATTCAGCTACTTTGAACAAAACCGGAACATTTGAATTGAGGGCTCTGGGAAAAGAAGAAGGATTATATCTTATTGCTGTCCAAAATGGTCCTGAAGTTTTGATCATCAATGATAATAACAGGATCAAATTAAGACTGGATGCAAATAATTATAAGGCTTACACTACAGAAGGTTCTGAAGCATCGGCTTCATTACATCAGTTTCTTGAAACTTACAGTGTATCGTTTAAACTGGTGGCTGATGCTTTTGTTTTGGCTGATTCTTTGCAAAACTCAAAAGCAAGCGACAGCGTTCGCACGGTTGCCAATTTGGAGAAAGATATCCAACTGAAAAAGTTCAATGCATTTTTAACAGACTTTATCACACATGCAGCAAGTCCGGCCCTGAGATATTATGCTATAGGCAAATCATTTAAAACAATGGATCCGAATGAAATTAAAACCCTGGCTGATGCTTCTGCAGAAAAATTCAAGAATCATCAGGGTCTTGCCAAATTGAAAAACATGATCGATACTCAGTTGGCCTCAGATCCAAAATTTGCATTGTTACATAAGATCGCTCCGGAAATAAGTTTATCTGACAGCAGTGGGAAAATAATTTCATTGAGCAGTTATAGAGGCAAATATGTTTTGGTAGATTTTTGGGCAAGCTGGTGCGGGCCCTGCAGGCAGGAAAATCCCAATGTTGTAGCAGCTTATGATCAATATAAGGACAAGAACTTTACGGTACTCGGCGTTTCTTTAGATAGTGATAAAGACGCATGGGAAACTGCCATTCAACAGGATCATTTAAAATGGAATCATATCAGCGATTTAAAACAATGGGAAAGTTCGGTAGTAGCTCCCTATAAAATAACGGGTATCCCTTTTAATGTATTGGTTGATCCGGATGGGAAGATCATTGCTGTTGGATTAAGAGGGCCCGCTTTACAAAACAAATTAAGCGAAGTTTTAAAATAGATCAATACTGGATCTGTTACAGTTAATTTTTCTACGTTTGATTTCTTTAAGTGTTTTTGTTACTAATTATATAACACTGATCAGGCATTAAAAGAATTTGTCGCATTGAGCTTGTCGAAATGTGATAATGTAAATTCAAAGCGACTTCGACAATCTGCCAATGACACATATATTAAGAAGCTGAAAATAAATAAAAAAGTCTCCTTTTAAAATAATGGTTTTAGAATAATATCAGGTTGCCTGCATTTCTTCGGCCTCAGAAAAAAAGCGTTAAGAAATCGACGAAGGAGATTCACCAATACCAAAATAAAACTAAAGACTAATTGGTAAAATTGATGAAATGAGCAACTGCCATTAGGCAGTTTAAAATGAAAAATGCTTGGCTATATTAAATTGTATTTAACACAGTCGATAATTCATCATACAAGAGATTGGCTTTAGACTTTTTTCATTTTAGCGAATGCAATCAATTTTTAAATTAAAAAATCATATCCGCTTTCATTCTCCTTCAGCTACTGTGTCGACACATCTTTATTGAACTTTTGATATATACACCATCCTTCATACATATGGTAGAACTTAGCCAAGCCTTTTTGTAAAACAATTGGACCAGGCTTTCTTTGAGATGCATAACCTTTCCATCCACTCAATCGGGCTATTATCCAACTTGCCCATTTCAATGTGTCTATCTTGGATAGATTTTTTAATTTATCGGTTTCACCTTCGAGTTGCATATTTATCATTTGCAAACATTGTTGTTGTTCTTTGTCAAACACTTCATTAATAGGTTGTTCATGATCATCCTCATATGCCAGCATCATCTGTAGTATCCGTAGCGTTGCCATCATTGCAAGCATCGTTAATTTTCGTATAGCCCAACCTTGTTCTAACTGCGAACGTTCTATGCGGAAGCCTTCGGTTTTCAGTAAACGGTGTATCTGCTCAATCTACCACCTATGCTTATACCATTCAATAATCTGCAATGCTTCTTCAATACCTGTAACAGGATGTGTAGTAAGGATGCGCCAATATATCCCTTTTGTTTTGTTCGCTTCCCGAGCTTCTACGACATACATCTCTTTGCCGGCTGAAGCTTGTTTATCTTTACATTTTTCCGGTTTCAGCAACGTAGTTTTGCCCCACTTTAATGCGATATGGGCTGTTCGTTTCTCTATATTTTTTCTTACATCTCCCCTGATAAATAAATCATATTCATACATTACAGGCAGGCTGTTTAAATAATCGCTCAGTTTGTCTCCACCAGATATTTTGCGATTGAAACTAGAGCGGATAAGTAAATGCATTTTTTCTCCATCAACAGCAGTCAGTAAATCATAAATATCGCTTTCTCTGTCAGCAACAATGGTTATTGTTTTAGCTCCCTGCAACAGTTCTTTACTCTGCTGTGTTGCCGCTATCCATTTATAAGATTCTTTTGTGTAATGGGTAACTGTTGATATTTACGTTCATAGCGATCAGGCGCATTGTCCTGTCTTTCCTATGTCCTGATATAAGAATACCCTAACGCACTTCCAACATGAGCATCTATCACCAGACTACTATGAAGCATAAATCCTAATACATCATTTTTTGCTGTCTTCCCCAAACCACTTTTAGCCTTTATCCTTCCTCGCTGACCGGAGAGATTGAACTCAGTCGTATCCTGTATACACAATACATGTCTACCGTTGCATAATTTACCGCATCGCTTCACAATGCTTTGTTCAATACCTTGCTCACGAAAACTTTCATTATTAAATAAACGGTAAAAACTTTTTTGTTCTGCATCGGTTTGTGTTATCTGCCGCAAACTGCTGTTACGGCCAATCATTAACTTTTGTAATACTTGGGATGCCCTTTTTTCTATGCGCTTGTCTCCGAATGATCCTGAAAAATCCGGAAATGAGTTTAGTAATTCTACCATATGTCAAAGATCTCTTTTATTTTCTTCTTCTGGACTTGTGTCCACACAGTAGCTCCTGAAGAAGGGAAATGGATGCTGTCTGTTTAGCCCGTTTTCGGGTTGGTTCCCTGATGTAGCAGTTGTGCTACTGTGGCTTCAGCCATAGGGCAATGATGCGTATGCTAAAAGCATATCATTTTCAAAAAGCTTGTTTGCAGTGCAAAAATTACTTAGTCAGGGATGACAATACAATTTATATTTTTGAATACTTAATTGCTTTGAATTAACTCAGAAATTATACATAAAAAAAACTCTGACGAAATCGTCAGAGTTTTTTTTAAACTATGTTTTAAAAATCTTAATGCTTATTGTTTAGGATTTTTAACTGCTGCACTTGAAGCTGCTGGAGGATTTAAAGATGTTTCATCATCCGGAACATCCCAATAATCCAGGAAATGGTAGTTAATAGTTGCTTTTACATTAACTGCACCGGTTGTTGAGTTAACAACAACACAATTGGTTCTACCTGTACCACCTTGTGCCATATCATCGATCACTCCCCATCTTCTTGCATCATAGAAAGAAACGTTTCTGAATAATAAGGCAACTCTTCTTTCTTTTCTTAATTCTTCGTAAGCAAGAGCGGGATCGGTAACTACACCAGAAACTGCAGGAAGAGCAGCCCCTTGGTAAGTTCTTACAGCATCCACACTTGCCAAACCGGTAGCGATATTACCTAATTGAATATTTGCTTCAGCTTTCATTAATTCATTTTCTTCGTATGTTCCTGCAGGATATAGCTCATAAGTGCCTACACCTCTACTTGCAAATCCAACAATAGCACCATTAGAAGGTACGTCTAATAAAGTATACCTTGTACTGAAAGTGAATCCGCCTTTTTGATTCAAATACAATGTTGCTGTACTGAAGTTTGTTGTTAATCTTTTATCTCCCGGTTTAAAATCCTGTATCAATCTTTCAGAAATTTTATAAGTAGTACCGGTAGGATTACCGACAGTTATAGCTGCGATGCTGCCACCTGTAGCAGAAATCGGGCTATTGGTAGATGCAGAACGAAGCGTAAATACATAATCAGAAGCTGTTATACCACTATTTGTCAAAGTAAGCAGGCTGTTCCAGTCTGCAGCTGTCATCGCAGTCAATCTTTTATTCACTAAAAGATTACGAGCTTTCATAGTATTACAATTATGAATCCACATAGCAGCTGTTGGTACAAGACCTTTACCTGCTTGACAAGTTGTTGGAATCAAATATGAAAGCACTTTGTTATAATCGGCTGTTGTAGGTACGGCACCTAATGCAGCAATTGCGGCATCAAAGTTCGCATTAGCAGCTGTAATCATAGCTGCACTGGTTACGAAATTGTTATTGGTAGATGCATAATTATCTTTAATCAAACCTGCATAATACAAAGAGCCGATATGAGAATATGCATACCCTTTCCAGAAATAAGCCCATGCTTTTATAGTGTTCTTCTTAGTTGTAACATCTCCTGTAAAAGCTGTGTTATCTACTACTGCGAGAACTCCGTTACATGCATTATTCAAAAAGTACATCCACGCCCATTCGTAGTAGAACATATTTGTACCCGCTTTTGTTCTGCTGTTGTTTAATCTGGCAACCGATAAAGCAGGTGCAGTATTAGTAGTTTTTACACCGTTATCATCAATATAATAATCAGGCACGCTGATCTGATTGATGATGTTGTTAGCAGCTTCTGCGGTTATTACATCAGCCATTTCATCCATATAGGCCGGGCCTAAGAAGAAATAACTGCTTCCTAACCAAGAACCCGTATATCTTGAATCGGTGATCCCGTTAAAACCATTTTGATAAACTGCTCCAAGCCCTAATGCTTCAATACCTGCTTCGGTAGAAGCACTTGCCGGCGTGGGGCTATTGGGATTAAGAACATTCAGTTCGCTTTTACTACAGCCTTCACCTAAGAAAAACAGTGAAGCAGTAATGATATATAATATTTTATTTTTCATGCTATAAATATTTTATTTTATTTTATTTAGAATCCTATATTCAATCCTACTTGATACGTTCTATTATTTGGAGTTGTAGCATAATCCACACCTCTGTCAAAACCGCTATTAGTAGTACCAGAACTGGTTTCAGGATCCATACCGGTATATTTTGTCAATGTCCACAAATTTCTGCCAGTCAATACAAACTGAAGTTTCTTGAAATACTTGATTTTAGCATATCTCAAAACATCAAATCCGATAGAGAGGTTTCTTAATCTCAGGAAAGAAGCGTCTTCAAAGAAATAATCTTTGATTGAGTTTCTTGCTCCGTTGATACTCCCAAACATATCAGCATAAGCACTGGTATAATAAGCTGAGAATGCAGCAGTTTGACCATTGATAGTAAGTTTATTACCATAATCGCCATGAATACCATCACGATACATCCACTCTTTCATTTGGTTATACAAATGACTTCCGTGAACCCAATCCAATTGAATGTTTAAACTAATTCCTTTATAAGTGAAATTATTGATAAACGCCATATTGAATTTAGGGTTAGGATCACCATAAGAATAGTTTTGATTGGTGAATTGAATACCACGGGTTGCAGTATCTACTAATGTTCCGTTTACAACCTGATATTTTCCTGCATTAGCTGCACTGATATAAAGCGAACCATCTTGTTTTGTTTGATTTACATCATGGAAAGTTTTTAATCCGTATAACTGACCAATCTTTGACCCTGCTTGTAACACATAGTTACCATAACCTGCACCACTTGTTACGATGATCGGTTGTCCTGTGCTGATGGCATCAATTTGAGAACTCTGATGGTTGAAGTTAGCAGTGAAATCCCAGTTGAAATCTTTTGATTTCAAAATATTCAAATTCAAGATGAAAGTAGTACCGCTTGAAGATAAAGTGAATGAATTGTTCAAATAACCTGCACCGCCTGTTGAAGGTGCTGCATCTACCTGATAGATAACATCTGAACTTGTTCTCTTCCAATAAGTACCACTAAAAGTTGCAGTATTAAACCATTTTCCTTTGCCTAAATTAAAGGTCAGATCCGTACCAAATTCTGTTTCCTTTGAAATTTCAACATGCAGATCAGGATTGGATTGAACTGAAGGAGTATAGAAAGATAAGTTTGTACCAATTGTTCTTGTACTTAAAGTTACGTATCTGTCAAAAGCTCCGGGTTGAATTCCGGCTTCACCATAACCACCACGCAATTTAAATTCAGGAATTACTTTTGATAATTTATCCCAGAAACCTAATTGTGAAACTCTGAAATATGCATTTCCGTTATAGAAAGTCTGTGGTGTAGAACCTTGACCGAATGCAGAAGAATAGTCACTTCTAAATCCGCCTCTTACACCTGCAAGGTTACCCCAATCTAAGCTTTCGCTTACGAAAGTACCAAATGTTACAAATGGTCTAACATAATCCGAACTTACTACCTGCGTAGAGGTTTGTTGCATATTATAAATAGGATATAATTGCAAGCCATCACCTGCTGTGTAATATTGTTTGTACACATTCTTACGATAATCGTAACCTACTTGTGTATTAGAAACGATCGGTACTTTTAAATGAAAATCTTTTGCCAGATCTAAATGCAATGTTGCAGTAGTTAAAGCATTCTGGAAAGTAGTATTGTATGTTTGATTATCAATACTTCCTTCTTTACCGTTAAAATCACCAATACCTGCTACGCTTCTGCTGTTGATATTAATGTTTTGTGTTTGATTTTTGTAAACTTGATTTGATTGTAAATTTTCCCAGTTGATACCATATTTAGCATCCAGGTCTAAAAAATGATTTACCTTATAGGAAGCCTGTATGTTTTGTATAACATCTACTGTTTGATTACTACCAAAAGAATATTCTTTGTAATAGTTAGGGTTGTATCCGTTAACACTGACAGGTGATGCATTTAATGCATAAGGGTAATCTCCGTTGGCATCTTTCCAGTTAAAGTCAAAGAATGGAGAAACATTCAATGCTCTGAAGAAAGTACTACTTACACCCGGGCCAAAATATGGATTGAAATCATCACTTGTATAAATGACTTGAGAAACGGAACGAATTTTGAAACCTTTAAATAATTCAGTACCTAAGTTTGCTGAAAAGTTAGTACGTTTCAAAGTACCGTTATCTTTAATAACACTTTGTTGCTGTGTATTAGAGAATGTTAAAGCAAAATCATTTTTTCCTGAAGCACCTGAGACGCTGATACTTGTATTTAAGTTTGCTGCAGATTGAAACAATTGATCCAAATGGTCATAATATTTCAAGTTTGCATTGTACAATTTACTTCCGTCTGTGGCAGGATTTGTACTTAACCAAACCAATCCGCCTTGTGTAACACCATTAATATTAACACCTGCAGTTAATGTTCCGTCAGGTTTAATAGCCAATGCAACACCATTAGCATCTACTATATTATTATTAGCATCTGTTTTAAAACCATGGGTAGTTGCCTGATGCAGATTGCCTGAATTGATATAACTGCTCATACCATAGCTGGAAGAGACATCAATTCTTGTTTGGCCTTCTTTACCTTTCTTGGTAAATACCTGAATAACTCCATTCGCACCCTGAGCACCATAAATAGTAGAAGATGCAGCACCTTCAACAACCTCAATTCTATCAACATTATTCAAATCAAATGTTCCCAGATCAGTACCACGAACTTCTATTCCATCTACCAATATCATAGGAGCAGTTCCACCTCTTAGTGAGTTGATACCGCGTAATAAGATATTCAAAGGAGCGCCCGGTGTACCTTCCTTACTGGTGATCTGAGCACCCGCAACTTTACCAACTAAAGCCTGAGTAACAGATTGAGCAGTTGTTTGAGTTAATTTATCTCCGCCAATAGTTTCAACGGAAATGGGCAATTTCTTTTTGTTAGTTGCATAACCAACACCCGTTACAACTACATCGCTCAATACCTTAACATCAGTAACTAACTGAATATTAACCATTGCGGCAGCGGCAACTTCTTTGTTTTCAAATCCAATAGAGGCAATAACAAGGGTAGCCCCTGGTTTTACTTTCAGGCTGAATGAACCATCTGCCCCTGTGGCAGTAGCATTCTTTGTCCCTTTTTCACTTACAGTAGCTCCTGATACAGTAGCTCCTTTGTCGTCTGTTACCTTTCCGGTAGTAGTTTGGCTTTGTGCATTTATTTGGGATAAGCCAAATACAATACACAAAAGCAGAGTTAAAATTTTTCTCATAATCTGTGTTTAGGTTTATAAAGAAATCGCAAAATAGTTAAGAAATGGTTAACTATGTCAATTATGACATATAATTATTGGAATTAGCTGCAATTCATCAAAAAAAAGGAGTTAATACCTTGATTTTTAATAAATTAAATAAAAGATAAATAAGACAAAATCAAAGTTTTGCCATCAAATAAGGCGTCCAAATATTAAGGAATGAGAGAATTACTGTAATTAATGGCCTCGATCCAGCCATTTTCATCTTTTCCCGATAAATCTTTCCCTTTCAGAAAGGCATCGATCTTAGCATACTGAGTTTGAAAAAGGCTCTCCAAACTCTTTTTAGTAAGGCTTACCAGCTTATATTGACCTTCTTTTAGCACATAATAAGCCTCTTTATCATTGAAACGCTTAAACTTTACCGCATTACCATATTCGGTATATTCTTCTGTCTCTTTTTGATAATACTTCAATAATGTTATTTTCCCCTCAGCCAAAACCTGCAAAAATTTAGTGTTGTTAATACTGCTGTTAATCGAATAGCCTTTTCTAAAAACAAGTTTCCGGCTAGTATCAGGAAAATTGGGGAAAAATTGTACTTCTGCAACATAATTTCCTAACTCATATGCAGTATCATGCCTGTTAAAAACAAAGACATTATTATAAATATCTAATTTAAGGCTTACCTGTTTAAAAACATAGCCATTCTCAACTTTCACACTTGATTCAAGCCATTTATCGCTAAGAAAAGGGCTTCCTTCTATCTTTTCAGCCTGATGATAGAACAACAGATTACCGGATACCCGATCCCATTGCTGTCTTTCTGTTTGAGCTAAAACATTTACTGTTATAAACATCGAAAATATAAAATAATATATTTTATTCATACTAACAGTTTTAAAGAATGAGAGTCACTCATTAAAAATAACAAAAAAGATTAATACTGTGTTTATTAAATATAAAAGCCGATAGACTAGTCTATCGGCTTTTTATACTTTTCAAAAAGAAATTAATAACCCGGATTCTGTGCAAGATTAGGATTTGCATTGGTTTCTGTAACCGGAATCGGAAATATTAATCCGATATTTCCCGGAGCTACAGCAACTGTTGTCAATGGACTCAGGTTTTTAACCTTGGTCCAGCTTCTGTTCAATCTTAACAGATCCCAGAAACGGCTTCCTTCGAATGCCAGTTCTTTTCTGCGTTCGATTAAGATATCTTCCAATACCTGTGTTCCTGTATCAGTCCAACCTGCAAAAGAAGGATCTCTTTGTGTTGCCACTTTATTCAAATACAAATTGGCATTTACAAAATCACCTGCATTATAATAAGCTTCTGCAAGAATTAAGATAACATCTGAAAGACGAATTACTTTTGTATCATCCTTATCTGTAGCATTACCCGGATTAGGATATTTGTAGCACAAATAGGTAGTTCCTGCCTGACCACTTCTATAACCAACACCGGCATTAGGCATCAGCCCTCTTCGCACATCTGTTGCACTGTATAAATTATACAGATCAGAATTGCCTAATAGATCGCCATACCCACTACCTACAGTTAGATAGATAAAACCAATTTGATCAAACTGATTATTATTTACCGCATCACTGGAAACATCAAAGAATGTTTCATTCTTAGTAGATGTTTGAGTTGCAGGGTTTGCCCAATAACCGCCCGGTGAATAGGTTGCATTAGCACCTGAAGTACCCAAACTACCGCTAGGAGCACAATAAGCAGCAGGAGACAACATCACCCATCCGCTATTGGTTACAACATCCAAAGCCGTTGTTTTAGCATTCGCCCAATCGCCCATATTTTGATAGACCCTGGCTTCTATTGCTCTGATCGCGTATTTTGAAAGATAAGCCGTACCTCTATATAGTGTACATAAGCTATATGCTTTTTCCAGATCGGCAATAACCTGAGTGTATACTTCTTTAACAGTATTACGGGCAGGTAATGCATCCTGATTATAGGTCAATACAAGTGGGACACCCGGTTTTGTAGGATCTACTGTATAAGGTGTAGCAAAACATCTTACAAGTTCAAAATGCATCAATGCTCTTATTGCATATGCTTCACCCTGATATTCTGCAACATTTGTTGTATTCACTGTTCCTGTCAAAGCTCCTGCATTGATAATTGTATTCGCATATTTAATTGCGATATAGGCATTTTGCCAAACACCTAATGCATCAGCATCCGAACTGTTAAATACAAAGTTATTGGTGGTGATATAACGACCTGAATTGGATGTGGTGACATAAGTATTATCCCCCTTCAAATCACCAATGACAGGAATTGTTCTACCATATAAATTGGCATTCCTTAGCTGAGAGTAAGTACCTGCCAAAGCAGTCAGCATACTTGCTTCAGAATTGATGGCCGTTCCTGCCGGCAAAGCGGTAGGCGGCACTTTGTCTAAAAAATCTTTTGTGCATGATGCAGACAAAAGCACTGCGATCAGCAAAGGATAAAATTTTATTTTTGAATTTTTCATTTCTTAATAATTTATTTGATATGATAATTAAAATCCTACGTTGATACCAACAGTAACAGATTTGTTATAAAAGAAATTCAGATTTGACTGACTGTTGATATTTTGTTCAGGGTCAAAAGGAATAGTATTATCATAAACCTTGGTCCATAAATTAGTTCCTCTTACATAAAAGCTAAGTGCAGAAACATGCAATCTGGAAGTCAATGCTTTATCAGCCGCATATTGCAATGTTATATTGCGCAATCTGACGAAATCGCCTTTATATAAAAATCTTGTAGATGCAGAGTTTGAAAAATTAGTAGAGCCATACACCAATTTAGGAACATCCGTAATTTGTCCGGGTGTTGTCCATCTGCGCAGATTTGAAGAATATTTACCATAAGATGGATTTACATCATCAGTCAAATAAGCAGCCCATTGGTCTTGCACATAGTTTCCGTAGTTATAATACAGATCAAAGGAGAAACTAAATTGCCTGAAAGTAAATGTGTTGGTTAAACCACCATAATATTTAGGGGTGGCTGTTTTACCTGTTGAAATCCTGGCAGCACTATTATAACTTGTAGTTGTCGCACTTTTAGATGAATCAGTATACCACAAAGGGTTCCCGGTTTGAGGATCTACACCCGCCCATTCTCTCATATAAAATGTAGTAACATCATATCCGGGTTGATATTGAAACTGACCGCTTAATATCTGTCTTTGTCCCGGAGGCAGTGTTTTTAATTCATTCTTATTATGCGTGAAGTTGAAGCTCAGATCCCATTGAAAGTTCTTGGTTTTAACAGGAGTTGCATTGATCGTTATTTCAATACCGCTGTTTGTCATCGCACCAATATTCTTATTGGCTGTTGCAAAACCGGTTGTCAATGACAATGGCACGCTGAATATCAGACCATCTATGTTTTTGTTATAATAATCAAACACTACGTTCACTCTGTTCTTTAAAAAAGAAACATCTAAACCGATATCTGTTTGCTTTGCAGTTTCCCATTTTAAGGTAGCAGCACCAACTCCATTGAATATATCTCCGGGCTGACCATTATAGTTCGCACCAAATCCAAATGTTTGTCTCCAGCCATAGTTACCTAATCCTGCAGAGTTTCCTGATTGTCCATAAGATGCTCTTAACTTCATATCAGTAATTGCTTTAACACTTGCCATGAAATTTTCTTTAGAAACATTCCATGATCCGCTCAGTGCATAGAAATTACCATACTCATTTGCAGTAGAGAATTTAGAAGAACCATCTCTTCTGAAACTACCCTGAATATTATACTTACCCTGGTAACTTAAGTTCAATCTTGAAAAGAGAGAAGTAAAAGAATAATCAGATTCATTATTACTTGCGGTAATTGGAGTAGCGGCCGTACTAACAGAAGTCAATAAAGGCGTTGCAAAGTTATTACTCTGTGCAGATACGTTATAGCTTTTTGAGTCAATGGCTTCATAACCACCTGTTACATCCAAACTTAAAGATTTGTCCTTTAAGAAGCTGGTATGATAATCGGCTTGGTTAATCCAATCATACAGGAAATATCTTGTATAGTAGGCATAACCTCTACCATTAGCGGCAGCACCATCTCCCATCACAGGGTTATTGTAATAGTTTTCTTCCAAATTGAGATATTGTCCACCTATGGATGAGCTAAAATTCAAGCCTTTTAAAATATTGTAGTTCACTTTCATCTTTCCATTCATAGAGAAGATATCGGCAACGTGAATATCATTAGCTACGATATACAATGGATTAAATGTTGAACTGAAATCCTTCGTTGCTTTACTTGTATTATAAGTACCATCGGCATTATAAGGATTTTGAGTAGGCCTTAAGAAGTAGAATTCCATGATAGGATTAGAAAAGGCACTGGAATTACTTAAAGGTGCATTTTCTCTGGTATAAGTAGGAGCTAAGTTAATGCTGATACTGAATTTTTTAGAAATAGTATGATCAAGGTTAATCACACTTGAATATCTTTTCAGATCAGATCCGATCACATTTGCTACCTGTTTAAAATAACCACCTGAAATATAAAATTTGGTTTTTTCATCTCCACCGCGTGCAGATAAATTGTATTGTGCCTGAGGGCCTACTCTTGTTAATTGACTTAGCCAGTCAATATCTACGCTACCATCACCATAATTGGCAGCAGCAGCAGCAGCATTTGCCGGAGAACCCCCTGCATTAATATAAGATTCCTGAAATAAAGCTAACCAGTCTTTAGAACGTAAAGGCATTCCTGAAGCAGGAATATCGCCATGTGTATTCTGTCCTAATTCTGCTGTAAAACTAAATTCAGTTTTTCCGGCTTTACCTCTTTTTGTAGAGATCACAATTACCCCGTTTGCACCTTGTGAACCATAGATCGCAGTTGCAGCTGCATCTTTTAGAATAGATATTGATTCAATATCATCAGGATTAATTTGTGCAAGAACGTTGGTAGTAGTAGTTAATCTTGATACATCACCTGAATTGATAATGATTCCATCCACTACATACAATGGTTGAGAGGAAAGAGAAAGTGAACTGATACCTCTAATCCTTACCTGTTGGTTAGCCCCGGGCTGTCCGCTGAATGTTACAGATTGAACACCTGCAGCTTTACCCTGAAGGATCTGATCAACAGAAGACAGTGGCCTGTTTGCAACAGCAGCTCCGCTAACTTTTACAACAGCTGATGTAGCTTCTGATTTTTTTTGTGTACCATACCCAACTACCACAACTTCTTCCAGATTTTGTGTGGTGGTTTGCAAGACTGCATTGATCACAGTTTTGCTTCCGATAGAAATTTCCTGTGCGGTGAAATTCAGTGACGCTATCACTAAAGTTTTTGCGTTGGCAGGAACGTTTAATGAAAATGTTCCGTCAGTTTCAGAAGTTGTACCGATCGTGGTACCCTTCACTAAAACAGATGCATTGGGGATTCCTGCACCCTTATCATCCGTAACCTTACCTTTTATGGTATGGCTTTGCGCCAAAAGCTGACCGGCGGTCAGGCATAGGCACACTAATAGAAACAGTAGTTTTCTCATAATCTCAGTGTTTTGGTTTAATAGATGCTCAATTTAGTTAACAAACCGTTAACGACAACAAGTATGACATGAAATTGTTGCGAAAAGCTGCAATTTTTTACAGAAAAGGGATAAACGGTGTAAATAATGAAACTGGCTTCGAAATTATATTGCATAAATCTTCAGGGGTTGTGCTGCTTCTTGCCACAAAGCAATTTAATTAAACCTTCTTTGATGTACTGATAATCAATACAGGAAGCAATATTAAATTGGTCAAGGTACCAACTACAAGTGTCAGGGAAGTAAGCCAGCCCAAGGCATTGATACCCCCAAAACTGCTAAAACAAAAAATTACGAATCCTGCGATTAATACCAGAGAAGTATAAATAATACTGATGCCGGTATGCCGGATCGTTTGAACCAAAGTTGGTTCTAATTTATTATTGAATCGAGGCAATTCCTGCTTATAATTTACCAGGAACCGGATGGTCACATCGATCACAATTCCCAAGGCTACACTGAATACGATCACAGTGGATGGTTTTAAAGTAATGCCTGACCAGCCCATTACACCTGCTGTAATAACCAACGGGATCAAATTGGGGATCAAAGAACAGATCAATATCCTGAACGAACGGAACAGAAACAGCATACAAAAAGCGATCAAAACAAATGCCCAAAATATACTGTCCTTTAAGCCTGTGATGATAAATGCCGAGCCTTCTAAAAATGTTACACTACTTCCAGTAAAAGTTACTTTATAAGAAGAAGAATCAAAAACTTCCTTTGACTTATTTTCAAGATCATTCAACAAAACGGGCAACTTTACACTTCCGATATCTTTCATGTTCACGCTGATACGGATATACCTTTGCGAACTGTCGATAAAACTTGTTGCCAGTTTTGTGACCATCGATTTGCTATCCCCTACTTTTTTGCGCAACGCCACCGATAATGAAGCCGGTATCTCTATCGGCAAAGCATAGCTTGCACTATCGCCGTTATAAAATCCCTGATTGGCGAATTTCAATGCCTCAATGATACTTAACGGCCTTGCAGTTTCATCCTTAGTAGCTATATAATTACTCAATATCTCTACATTTTGCAAGGCTGCCATTTTCAAAGCGCCTCTGTTCTTTTTGGTATCCACAACGATCTCTAAGGGCATTACACCTTTGAAATTTGTTTCAAACCACTTAAGATCGGTATATATTTTATTTTGATGGGGAAGATCATCAACAATAAACCCTTCACTTTTTAACCTGAATATTCCGATCACTGCAAATACAGTTACAGCTATCGTTACAGCATATACCCATTTGGCATGATGAAATGCCCAATTTTCAATATTCACCAATATCTTTTCTAAAAATCGATTGTCCAGATAACGAATATGCTTGGCTTCCGGGGGAGGGAGATAACTTAATACAACAGGAATAAATATCAGTGAGATTAAAAATAAAGCCATGATATTGATTCCTGATACTACCCCGAACTCTTTTAATAACTGACTCTGTGTAAATGCAAATACGGCAAAGCCGATGGCAGCTGCAATATTGCAGAACAATGTTACAATGCCCATTCTGCCCACCATATTCACCAATGCAACATGTTTATCTCCGACCTCTTTAAAGGAAGTATGAAATTTATTTAAAAAATAAATACAGTTAGGAACTCCTATCACTACGATCAGTGGCGGGATCAGTGCCGTTAATAAAGTAATTTTATAACCGCATAGCACCATGGTGCCCATACTCCATATAACACCCATTCCAACCACCAATAGACTCATGATGGTGGCGCTGACTGACCGAAAGAACACAAATAACGTAATGGCTGATAATAAAAAGGAACCAAATAAGAACCAGTTCATTTCATCTTTGATCTTATTACCAATGGTTGTTCGGATATAAGGCAGACCACTGATATGGGTTTTGAGATCGGTTTCCTTTTCAAACCTTTCAACCTCTCCCACCACATTATTGATCAATCTTGTTCTTGCTTTACTGTTAATGCTGTCTTTATTGAGTGTAACCAAAATCAGGTAAGAACTGACTGCAGTATTGTTTGCAGGAATATTGTACAGGATCCCTTTATAAAAAGGAAGATTTTCAAAAACAGCTTTAGCACTGTCCAATGCCGGCTGATCACTATACGGGTAATGGAATATTTTAGGCGATAATAATTTACCCGTTGCCGAATCCTTGTTCAAAGTGAGCGCTTCCGGGATACTCAAGACCGCTTCTACCGAAACGATCTCTTTCAAATGCTGGTGAAATCTGCTAACTGCATTAAAGACTTTGGGTGTATAAAATTCATTGCTCTCAACACCTACAGCTAAAATATTACCATCGCCGCCGAACTTTTTAAGAAATTCCTGATATTCAACATACTTGGGATTATCAATAGGAACTGCACGACTGAAATCATAACTCAATTTTACCTGCGAAGCAAAATAACCCATCACTGCTGTTGCACCCATCAAGACCAATAAAAGAGGTAACCGAAATTTTAAAATGAACTTCCCTAATGAATACCACATTTCCTATGAATTTTACAGACTAAAATATTTTATCCGGCAACAAAGAAAAGCATAATTCGTTTTGTGCGGACGAAACCGGGAATATTGTTTTCCCGAAAGGCCTGCTTACACAAGTTTTCTTAACTTGCTCCAATGAGTAATTCTAAAAGTGAAAACATCAGGCAACTGAGTTTCTATGCCCTGCTTGTTTTTTTGAGTATCTTTTTATTTCTTCAATTGTCTTCCTTCTTGCCTGCCTTATTGGGTGCAGTAACATTTTATGTTTTAATGAGAAGGCCCATGAATTTTCTGGTCACTAAAAAACGCTGGCATAAAAGTTTGGCTGCCACGAGCCTGATGTTGGCTTCCTTAATTGTAGTGATGTTACCCGTTAGTTTATTGGTTAATGTATTATATTCTAAGATTGATTATGCCATTCAGAACAGCAATCATGTCATAGATACGCTGAAAGTCTATATCAATCAATTTGAAGCAAGTTATCGTATAGAGATCATCAGTGATAAGAATCTACAGCAAGCCGAATCGGCTATTGCCGAAACCGTTCCTCAGATAGCAGGCGCCACTTTTAACAGCTTGGTGATCGTTGTGATCTTATATTTCATCCTTTATTTTCTACTGGTGAATTCAAAAGCCATGGAAGAATGGTTAACCGAAAAAGTTCCGCTGAAGAATGAAAATGTACAATTGATCGGTAAAGAATTGAATACCCTGATCTTTTCAAATGCATTAGGCATTCCTATCACAGCCTTATTGCAAGGCATTCTAGGAGCGATCGGATTTTGGTTGCTTGGCGTGAATGATATTCCGTTCTGGTTTGTTGTAACCTGCATTACCGCAGTAGTGCCGATGGTGGGGTCTTCGCTGGCCATTATTCCTGTAGCCATTCTGCTGTATGCTGAAGGGCATGCAATGAAAGGAACGTTGATGCTTTTATACGGCTTTGGGTTGATGTACACATTGGACAGTGTTTTCAGGATCGCCATTCAAAAAAGAATGGGCAATACACATCCGCTCATTACCACATTTGGGGTGATATTAGGATTGAGATTATTTGGATTTATCGGTTTGGTTTTTGGACCAATATTATTGTCCGGGTTCATTTTATTGGTGCGGATCTATATCAATGAATTCAGCGAAGAATAAATGTTACTGTTAATGAAAATTAAATTGCAAACCAGTACCCGATCAAGTGGCAAAGGATACCAACGATCAAGCCAATATAAATTTCCGCATTCGTATGATCGCTGACCAATAACCGGCTCGTACAAACGATCTCGGTTAACAACACCTTAATCCTGCTGGCAATAGTTATTTGCAGGTTATAAAATGATTCCCTTGCAAAAAAGGGATTGTAGCTTTTGTTTAATATAATTATTATTTTACCTTCGACAAGTGAGGATCAAAGCTTTCATATTATTTTGGATTTATAATTTACTGATATATTCCTGCAGTAAAAAACCGATAGATACACCTGTTGTAACAATCGAGGATTCTTTAAAAATATTTACACAAAATACTGACTGGAACTTTATGCGGATAGATGAATTGAGTGTACCTATCCAAAGATCTAATACCGGGTATAGTAATTATACCTGGACCAATAATAAAATTCCGGATACGTTATTTTTTTATGATAATACTACAAATCAAAAATATGTTCAATCATATATTTTCAGAGATACCAGTTATGAAAAGTTTACAATCTTAAACAAGGATACAATTTCAAGTATGCTTATCATTAATAATAACACAAGAAATACAATTGATACAGAATATATTTCTCTTACGAGCCAAGCCTTTTCTTTTTCACCTTCACAATATGGTCATTATGGATTACTATCTTTTACTTATAAATTACCACTTCAATTAAATAATGTGCCATATAATCAATGTCAGGGTTGCCCCGGAGTTATGTCTAGCTCTACCTTTTACCAAAAAACCGATACGAGTTATAGTTTTTCAAATACTATTTATTTAGCAGATATTTATATTGGCTCAAGTTTTTCGTCTTATTCGGGCAATCACATGACGGGGGGAGGTTTCAGCAATTCGATTTTTATTTCAAAACAAAATGGGTTACTTAAAAGCGAAACCGGAACTTTTGACTATATGAGCAATTATGGCACACAATCAATGACAACAACAAGATGTAGACTCAATTAAATCGCAAACCAGTACCCGATCAACTGGCAAAGGATACCAACGATCAAGCCAATATAAATTTCCGCATTCGTATGATCGCTGACCAATAACCGGCTGGTACAAACAATTCCCGTTAATAAGACTGTGATGCTGATGGCTAAAGTTATTTGGGTATGATAGAAGAAAGCGAATAGTATCATTGCTGCCAATGCCCCACCCATGGCCATTCCGTGCAAACTGATCTTGATATAATTATTGATGATCACTCCGAATGAAGTTGAGATAAAAATGCCAAAGAAGAAAAATTTCAGCACTTCGGGCTGGTCAGTAAAGTTGCGACTGAGATAATACATCCACCAGTAAAATACCATCGTAATAATAAAAGGGGCAATTCTGTCTTTTTGTGTACGCAGAAAAATACTCTCGCTGAACTTTAAACGCCATAATAAAAAAACAGCAAATGCAGGAAAGAATGCGGTCCACCAAAACACTCCGAACAAACGCATCTTTAATTTCCACAAAGTAATTCCTGAAAACTCATAAGGAAACTGCCAGATGAGAAAAAGGAAAATATACGTTGGGATAAAAAGTGGATGGAATACATAGGAAATGATCTTCGCAGGAATACGAAGCAAAATGGATGGTTTATATATCTCCGTTTGTTCTTTCATGCTTTTTATTATTCGAATCCAATCTAATTACAGAAATTGTGAACGATTTAGTTTTTATTTTTTTAGTCTTTAGTTTTTCTTTTTTTAGTCTTTAGTTTTTCTTTTTTGGTCTTTAGTTTTTCCCTTTTATTCTTTTAACGCAGAGTTGAAGAGCAAAAGAGGAATAATTTTTATTCAAGCATCCTTTTGTTTTTACAAAGCTCATACTTGAGAACACAGAGGAAAATCCTTCGGATTTTTAAAAATTAACCTTCAATCACACTTTTAGTTTTTATATTTTTAGTCTTTAGTTTTTACCCTAGAGTTCTTTTCTTAATCTCGCTACGGGAATATTCAGCATCTCCCTGTATTTGGCAACGGTTCTTCGTGCAATATTATAACCTTTCTCGTTCAGCATATCGGTCAAATACTCATCACTTAACGGTTTGCGCTTATCTTCAGCTTCGATCATATTGCTTAAGATCTTTTTTACTTCACGTGTACTCACTTCTTCGCCGCTGTCGGTACTCAGACTTTCACTAAAGAAGAATTTCAAGCGAAATGTTCCGAATTCCGTTTGTACGAACTTACTGTTAGCAACACGGCTGACTGTTGAAATATCAAGACCCGTCTTTTCTGCAATATCTTTTAAGATCATGGGCCGCATCTCTGTTTCATCTCCCGTTAAAAAGAATTCATGCTGATGCTTCATGATCGTATCCATCGTGCTAAGCAAAGTATGCTGCCTTTGTTTGATCATATCAATGAACCATTTCGCAGAATCTATTTTTTGTTTGATGAATAATACTGCTTCCTTCTGACGCTTGTCTTTTTTTGCCCCCCTTTCATACTCTTTCATCATATCTCTATATCCTTCACTTACCCGAAGGTCGGGTGCATTGCGTGAATTAAGGGTCAGCTCCAATATTCCGCCATTATTAAAAATATAAAAATCAGGAACGATATAACTCTCTGCTTTATTGATCTCGCCTACATTGCCGCCTGGTCTCGGATTGAGCTTGATGATCTGATTGATCACTTCTTTGATCTGATCGTCAGTAAGGTTCAAGCCCCGCTGGATCTTCTCGTAATGCTTCTTGGTAAACTCTTCAAAATATTTACTCAATACTTTAATGGCCAGATCAACACTTTTTTCTTCTGTTAATTTTCTTTCCAGCTGCAAGAGCAGGCATTCCTGTAAATTTCTTGCTCCTACTCCCGGAGGATCGAATTGCTGTATCATTTTAATGATGCTCTCCACTTCCTTTTCGTCAGTTGCTACATTTTGTCTGAACGCGAGATCATCTACAATACTGCTCAGTTCTCTTCTTAAATAACCATCATCATCCAAACTTCCTACAATTTGTTCTGCGATCTTAAAACGTCGTTCGTCCAATTCCAGTAATCCGAGCTGATTAATGACCATATCAAAAAAGCTATTCTCATTTTTAATGGGCATCACTTTCTTGTCGTCTATCTCGGGATAATTATCATCCTTCATTTTGTAATCGGCGATCTCGCCATCATCATCCGCTACATATTCGCTGATATCTAAATTCTCATATTCATCCTCACTACCGTCCAATTCATATTCTTCTTCGGTGCTTTCAAACTCATCTTTCATTTCTTCACCGTCATCGTTATTGGCGTCTTCATCCATTTCCAATGCAGGATTTTCCTCCAGTTCTTCTTTGATGCGCTCTTCAAGATTGGCAGTAGGTACCTGCAACAACTTCATTAACTGAATTTGCTGAGGTGATAATTTTTGCAACAAGCGTTGCTGTAATGATTGACCTAATGCCATTTTCTTCTGCCTGAGTTTGAGTTGTAAAGCTATGAGCAGCTCATCTTTAGCGTTGAACGAAATGCTCACTGCTCATAGCTCTTCGCTTATTAACTTTCTTAGTTTCAAATAACAATGTAAATTTACATACAAATGAAAGCAACAAAACTGTGAAAAGAATTTGTTTGTTTGTAAATTTATTGCTAATACTTGTTGCGGCAAGCAAAGCGCAATTTTCACAAAAGTCATCCGTTTCTAAACCGACGAGTGACAGTTTGAAAATGGTTCCGTTGCGTCTCATTCCCAACAACTATTACAACAGTACGCTTGGCTTCTTTTGTATCAAGGAATTACAAATAGAAAAAACAACCAAGATCCCTTTACGTATCCGATTGGGAAGTTTAGATTACGTGAATAAGATGGAAGGAAAGAAATATTAATGCCATAAAAAAGCCGTAATTGTATACGGCTTTTTTTCTTTATATTCCTACAGTTGAATGCTGTAAAGCTTTTCTGATGGCAGCAGCCATCTTCTCCCCTTTTTCTTTTGTTTGTTCTTCTGTCCACAATAAACCAATGGCAGTAGAAACACAGCGACTGATGATCGAATCGCTTGCAGAAAGATCTTTGGTCTGCAATTCTATCAATGCATCATATTGTTCTTTGTTCAGGTTATTTAAAGTGGCAGCATTTTTCAGATGTCCCCATTTGCGGATATAATGCCAGTTATTATCGTACCAATAAAAATTACCCGGCAATATTCCTGCGGCCTTCATTTCTGCAACTGCCGCTCTGGTAATTTCTTCGGTTGGAAGAAACCAGCTTAAGAAAGTACAACTGTCTCCATTCTCATCAGGTATTACCCTGAAAGAGATCTCGGGGATCTGTTGCAGTATATTCTTTAACTGTTCATGATTCTTTTTCTGGATGGCCAGGAAAGTATTCAGTTTTCTAATCTGTGCCAGACCAACAGCTGCATGCAATTCGCTGATGCGGAAATTATAACCGATGAACGGATGAAGATCAGCACCGCGATCCACTCCTTTATGATCATGACCATGATCTGTATACCCGTCGCACTTGCTGTAAATATCTTCATCATTGGTCATCACAACTCCGCCTTCGGCACAGGTAATGGTCTTTACAAAATCGAAAGAGAAGGTTCCGGCATGACCGATCGTACCCAATGCTTTTCCTTTATAGGTAGCGCCGATACTTTGACAGGCATCTTCCAATAAGATCAGGTGATGTTCTTTGCAGATATGAATTAGTGCGTCCAGATCAGCCATACTGCCGCACATGTGTACGGGCATCACACATTTTGTTTTTCGGGTAATGGCATTCAATACGGCCTGCGGATTCAATGTCAGTGTTTCATCCACATCCACTAAAACAGGAACTGCGCCCACACTTAGCACAGCTTCAAAACTTGCCACAAAAGTGAAGGCCGGCATGATCACTTCATCTCCTGCACCAATACCCAGTGCGGCCAATGCCGTTGTTAAAGCTGCTGTGCCGCTTGAAGTGAGTTGCGCATATTTACTACCGAATGTTTTACAGATCTCTTTTTCCAGTTCTACAGATTTCCAGATGCCTTTACGAGGGCCATCAAACCCATAGCGCATCATGATACCTGTTTCCAACACATCGTTCACTTCTTTTCTTTCTTCTTCACCAAAAAATTCAAAACCTGGCATATCAAAAGTTTTAAGTTGTAAGTAATAAGTAAGCAAAAATATAGAAATATCGATTGTTGTAAATTTTAGTTGATGAGCAAACTGTTAAAATAATCTGCTTTCCTTTGCAGCATGAAACCTACACTCTTTTATTGTTATGATGCCTATTGCGGATGGTGCTATGGATTTAGTCCCGTTATTAAAAAGATCGCTGCCGAATTTCAATCTCAATTTGAAACAGAAGTACTATCAGGCGGCATGATCATCAATGAAAAGAAAGAGCCTATTGGCATCATGGCGCCCTATATTCAAAAAGCATATACTACGGTTGAAGAAAGGACGGGTATCCAATTTGGCAAGGATTTTCTCTGGCATATTTTCAATCCGGATCTGAGCGACTGGTATCTGGATTCTGAAAAAGCTGCGATCGCCTTATGCATATTCAAAGAATACTATCCGCACCGGCAGGTTGAATTTGCAAGCGACCTGCAATATTCGCTGAATTATGAGGGAAGGGACCTTTGTGATGATGAAGCCTATCGTCATCTGCTGGAAAAATACAGTATTCAGCCAGAAGCATTTTTCAGTAAATTAAAAAGTGAAGAATACAAAGAAAAAGCGCACTATGAATTTCAATTGTGCAAACAATTACAGGTAACCGGTTTCCCCTGTGTGCTCATGCAATCATCCGAAACCAAATTTCATTTACTGGCCAGAGGTTTTACCGACTATGAAACCTTGAAACCAAGGATCGAAAACCTGTTGAAAGAATTGAAACTGCCTTAATATGTTTTCGTCAACAATAAAATGCCTCAATAAAAGCATTTACTTTTTATTGAGGCAAGATCACTTTTTATTTCCTAAAACAATCTTTCGTTCGGCGGACGAATACCCTGCAAACGAATATAAATTGTTGTTTGTCCGCGATGATGTGTCTGGTGTTCAAATGCTTTCAGTAACCAGGCCAATCTAGTTTCTTTGAGTGTTCCTCTGCCAGTTACTTCTTCCAGACTTGAAGCATCCAAACCTTTTATGGACTCGATAGCAAATTCATAACTCTGGTCAACCAGATAAGTAACGGAATCTTTTGATTTGGCTGCTTCCGATTTTTCGAGGTTCCTTCCTGCAAAAACAGAGCTTGCCCCCGTAGCGGTAGAGATCAGACCTGCATTTCCTGATGCCAAGTGAAGCATCTGTTCAGCAAAACTTCTGATGCTGTCTACAGGTTTTTGCCATAGTAATCAGCCGGCATCGCCGCCAAATATTCATCCGTATACGCTTTGGCACGCACCCATTCCCTGATCAATGTTTGTTTAACGGTTTCATTAAAGGTTTGCGCCGAAACACTTACAGCAAACAGTAATAATAAAATGCTGAAATAATTTTTTATTTGTTAGGTTTTAAACGATAGAATTTATTTGAAATTAACAGATCAGATTATTAAACTACCCTGTTACGGAATGCAATGCAATACGATTGCCTTCTGTGTCAACAAACATAGCCATATAGCCATATTCGGGTGATATCTGTGTTTTAGGAAGAACAATTGTTCCACCCGCAGCCACGACCTTATCTAATACTATTTGAACATCGGGATTAGCGTTGAGGTATAGTAATACCCCTTCTGAGGCTGATGGTTTGTAAAATTCTTTATTGAATGTGAGCGCTCCGCCAATATTCATCATGTTTTCAATAGGAAACATCCTCATTTTAATTTGGGGTGTATCAAACGGTATCATCTGCATATCGAAGATGTTTTCATAGAATTTCCGGGCCCGGTCAATATCTTCTGTCGGTATCTCGAACCAACTGACGGCATGTTTGAATATCATGGCATTATTTTTCAGAAAGATAATTTTTCTTTTCCCTTTTTGCAATTTTTTTGGAGCAGCGGCAACCGTTATTTTAGAAATTTCGCTTTAGGTAAGTTGATTTACCTTTACTTTGCAGCCTCTAAAAAAAATATATGGAATACAGTAAACTGATATCAATTACAGGCATGAGCGGTTTGTTTGAAGTGGTAGGAAGCAAAACAGACGGTGCCATCGTACGTTCTCTTGAAGACAAGACCACCAAGTTTGTCAGCAGCCGGGTACATAACTTTTCGCATCTCGAAAGCATTGAAATATTTACCATTCGTGAAAATGTGAACCTGGTAGAGATCTTTCAGGCCATGGATAAAAGCACTGAGAAATTACCTTCCGAAAAAGACAGCAAAGCCATCACCGCTTATTTTAAGGAGGTCTATAAGGATATGGACTTTGACAGAGTATATGCCAGCGACATGAAGAAGATGGTAAAATGGTTCGGCATTTTAAAAGAACATCAAATAGAATTCAAATTAACTGAAACTGAAGAAGAAGGAACTGAGGAAGAAACAGCCTAAATAAACTATTCATATTAAAAAATGCCACTTGTAAAACACAGGTGGCATTTTGGTTTTATTTCTTACTTAAACTCCTTTATTCTTTGCAGAAACAAAGCCTGCAGGCTTTAAGGTAAAAAAATATTTTTCTATTTTTTTTTGCTTGTTCTCCGAAGGAGTCCTTTGGACAAAAAGGTAACTGAATGAGGTTAGGTAAAAAAGACAACCGAAAATGACCTCATCCGCCTGCGGCACCTTATACTGAAGGAGAAAGGAAATGAATGCTGTCTGTTTATCGCGTTTTCGGTGGGGTTCACTGATTTAGCTTTTTTATTACTGAGACTTCAACAATAGGGCCATGATATCTAAGCGAAAATTAAAATTTCTTATGCTCTTTTATTCAATGTCCTTCTTTTCTTTTGGAGTTTCTCTGCTTCCTTTATACAATTCATATTCCAGTAAGCGACAATCGATGGTACTGGTATAAAATTCTATTCTTCGCTTTGCTTTCAATCCTATTTTTTTGGCAAGGTCCAGGTTGCCTGTAAACACATACCCGAAATATCCTCCGCATTTCTGTTTCATGAAATCGCCGATCTTGGCATAAGTGATCTCTAGTGAAGCTACTTCACCCAAACGTTCTCCGTATTCCGGATTCACGAACATGATCCCGCTAACTCCCTGTGGAATTTCTGTTGCAGCAAAATCACATATTTTAAATTCGATCATACCGGCAACCCCGGCAGCTTCTGCATTTTTCTTCGCATTCTCAACAGCCCTGTCGCTGTAATCAGTAGCAATGATCCTGAGGCCAGGCACTGTAATGATCTGCTTTTCCAGCAATTCTTTTTCTTTCAGATAAACAGCAAGGTTATAGCCTTGCAAATGCATGAAGGCATAATTGCTCCTGAATAATCCCGGCCTCCGGTTGGTGGCGATAAGTGCTGCTTCAATGGCCACAGTACCCGATCCGCACATCGGATTTACAAAAGGAGAGACTCTATCCCATCGCGTTGCATAAATAGTGGCCGCAGCCAATGCTTCGAGCATGGGTGCCAATCCGGGGATCTTTCTGTACCCGTGTCTTGCCAATGAATCACCTGATGTATCAATGAATATTTCTGCTGCTTCATTCTTCCAAAATAAATGAATAACGGCGCCTGTCAGTTCCGATCCTGTGGAAGGACGTGTGCCTCTTTTTTCCCGAAGCCTGTCTACGATCGCATCTTTTACACGAAGATTGGCAAACATACTGTTATTAATGCTTTCATTATTGACATTGCTTGTAACCGAAAAATAACCGGGATCGGGCAGTATATTTTCCCATGCATAATCAACCAGATTGCGATAGATATCATCGGCATGATGGGCATCAAAGGATTTTAAACTGTATAAGACCTGACTGGCGCAACGAAGATTTAGATTGAGTTTGATGCATTCATTCACTGTCGCAAACAGTCTTACTCCTGTAACAAAACTTTCTTCTATCTCCAATCCCAGACCTTTCACTTCCTGTTCCAGATAAGGAACAATACGTTTATGACAGGTAATGATAACGGTTGATCGCGTGCTGTAGACATTCATATTGGCGTTAAAGGTAAAAGCTTAGTGAATGATAAAGCGGAAATAAATTCAGGTGCCTGAGGACTGCCTAATCCGTTGATTGCGGGATATTTCTACCTTGCATCATAATTTTCCTGATAATAAATAATAATAAAACGAATACAATGAAAAAGTTCATGCAATTCGGAGAAGATGTTGAAGGGTATGATATCCCAGTGTTAAATGAGAGGGAGATAAGGGCAGCAGCAGGACTTCTGTTTTTGCTGATGTACACTGCATTAATGTTCATCTTATTTAAAGCCAATTTTTTACTCATCAAGTATGGCATCGGCATTTTCCTCACGGACTTTATCATTCGTGTTTTTATCAATCCCCGATATGCTCCTACTCTTATAATCGCAAGATTGATCGTGAAGAATCAGACACCTGAATATGTTGGTGCACAGCAAAAAAAGTTTGCGTGGATCATAGGTGTTATTTTGGGAGCGATCATGTTCGTCTTTTTCATTATTGTAAATGCCTATAGCCCGATAACAGGTATCATTTGCCTGATCTGTTTGATCTTTCTTTTCTGCGAATCAGTATTCGGCATTTGTTTGGGCTGTAAATTTTATTCACTGTTCTATAAAGAGAAAGCGCAGTACTGTCCCGGTGAAATTTGTGATATAAAGTCAAGGCAGCCTATTCAAAAAATATCTGCAACTCAATGGCTGATCATTCTTGCGTTTATCGTTTTCATTGTTCTCATGGTCGTTTTATGCAAAGATCAGTTCAGTAAACAACCTTATGATTTGTTTGGAATTAATGGTTCTGTAAAGACTAAATAAAAGCTAAAGCAATCCTTAGATGCTGTGATACTTTTCAAATGATTTTTACCTTCAATTCATAAAAAAGAGTAAAACATTGAAAATTAATGCCATTCCCTCATACCCGATTTGATGGCTCAGATAGTAATGTTGTTTAGTCTTTAATGAAACAACCAAAAATAAGGGCATAGCAATTTTATAATTAAAATTGTCTCGAAAGAATAAGTAATTTTAGCAGTCTTTTAAACGACTTATTATGCTACACTCAGCAAAGAAATTTATCTTAAGTATAAGTTTTCTTTTTTCCTGCTTTTCTATTTGTTACCCGCAGCAATCCTCCCGAAAAAAATTAAACATCAATGAAAACTGGAAGTTTCATTTTGGAAATGCTTCAGATCCCGCCAAAGATTTTAATTATGGATCAGCTACTATTTTTTCAAAATCCGGTGCTGCGATAAGAACAGCGATTGATGCAAGGTTCAATGACAGTTCATGGAGAATGGTCAATCTTCCGCATGACTGGGCCGTTGAATTACCCTTTGTGAACGTTCCGAATTTTGATGTTGAATCACATGGGTATAAACCGGTTGGCGGATTATTCCCGGAAACAAGTATCGGCTGGTACCGCAAACATTTTTCAATTCCTGCTGCCGATTCCGGTATTCGTTTTCAAGTTCAGTTTGATGGCGTTTTTAGAAACGCAAGTTTTTGGTTGAATGGTTTTTATCTGGGAAATAACTTAAGCGGTTATACCGGAACAGCATATGATATTTCAGATTATATCAAATTCAATCATGATAATGTTCTGACAGTAAGAGTGGATGCCACACAATATGAAGGCTGGTTTTATGAAGGAGCAGGAATTTACAGAAGCGTTTGGTTAAATGAATTTGATAATCTGCATATAAAAGATGGTAGCTTATTTGTTTATGCTGAAGTGAAAGAAAAAAATACGGTCATCAATATTGAAACAAGCATCGAGAATCAGCAAGATGCTTCTGCAAATTGCACTGTTTATTCTTACATCACCGATCGTGATGGAATACAGATCGCACAAACAAAAGAACAACCACTTGCATTGCTTGTAAATGGAAGCGGAAAAATAAAACAAACTATAGCTATCACTAACCCCAGAATGTGGTCATTGGATGATCCCTATTTATACCGGGTTGTTTCAGTGGTTAGATCGAATGGAAAAATTACAGATCAGGTAAAAGAAAAATTCGGGATCAGAACATTGCGTTTTGATAGTAAGGAAGGTTTCTTTTTAAATGGCCTGCATATCAAGATCCAAGGAACCAATAATCATCAGGATCATGCAGGTGTTGGTTCTGCCATGCCTGATTATTTACAATATTACCGAATTGGTTTATTAAAAAATATGGGCGTTAATGCCTGCAGAACAAGCCATAATCCACCTACGCCCGCTTTTCTTGAAGCATGTGATAGCCTTGGTATGCTTGTATTGGATGAGAATCGTTTATTGAACAGCAGTCCCGAATATATCAGCCAATTTGAGAAGATGATTTTGCGTGACAGGAACCATCCATCCGTATTCCTTTGGTCGATCGGTAATGAAGAAGGATGGATCCAAACCAATACCAATGGTAAACGCATTGCACAAACCTTATTGGCAAAACAAAAAGAATTAGACCCAACAAGAACAAGTACGTATGCTGCTGATGTAGCCAATGTTTTTACCGGCGTGAATGAAGTGATCCCGGTAAGGGGATTTAACTATCGTCAATTTGCAGTGGCAGATTATCATCGTGATCATCCCGATCAACCATTGATCGGAACTGAAATGGGAAGCACCGTAACAACAAGAGGTATTTACGAAAAAGACAGTATTAGAGGGTATTTACCCGATCAGGATATTACGGCACCATGGTGGGCAAGCAAAGCAGAAGATTGGTGGAAGCTTGCTGCAACAAACAATTATTGGTCAGGTGGTTTTATCTGGACAGGTTTTGATTACCGTGGCGAACCTACTCCATTCAGTTGGCCCAATATCAACTCGCATTTTGGTGTAATGGATATGTGTGGTTTCCCTAAAAACATCTATTATTATTATCAAAGCTGGTGGACCGATAAAGATGTATTGCATATTTCACCACATTGGAATTGGAGAGATAAAAGAGGGCAACCCATTGATGTATGGGTGAACAGTAATGCAGATAATGTTGAATTGTTTTTAAACGGGAAAAGTTTAGGCAAGAAAGAAATGCCTCGCAATAGTCATCTGCAATGGACAGTAAACTATCAGCCCGGTACGCTGGAAGCTATTGCTTATAAGAAAGGAAAAAAAATAACAAGCAAAGTTGAAACAACAGGACCAGCAGTGGAAGTTGTGATGACACCGTATAAAACAACCATGCTTGCTGATGGAAGCGATATTAGTGTTATCAATATCAGTGCTGTTGATAAAGATGGAAAGGAAGTTCCTGATGCAGATAATATGATCAGGTTCTCCATTTCAGGAAATGGAAAAATTATCGGCGTTGGAAATGGAGACCCAAGTTCTCATGAACCAGATAAATGTACTGATGGAACATGGCAAAGATCTTTATTCAATGGCAAATGCCAGGTGCTTGTTCAATCAACCAAAGAGCCCGGCGCTATTCAATTTGCAGCGAAAGCTGCCGGATTATTTACCGGATCAACAGATATCATCACTGTATCGCCCGGTAGTGTTGCAACTGTGTCTGTTGATAAAAATTATGAATTGAAAGGGGAGTCTGCAAAACCTCGAGAAACAACAAAAATGCTGGGTGCTGATATTTCATTTTTACCTCAATTAGAGGACAGGGGAATGAAATTTTCTGATAACGGGGTTCAAAAAGATCCTATTCAGATCATGAAAGATCATGGCTTTAATTATATACGCTTAAGGATCTTTAACGATCCTGGCCGCGATAGCGGCTATTCTCCAAAAAGAGGTTTCTGTGATCTGGAACATACAAAGCAAATGGCTAAAAGAGTAAAAGCTGCAGGTATGAAATTCTTATTAGACTTTCATTACAGTGATTATTGGGCTGATCCCGGAAAACAGTATGAGCCCGCAGCCTGGCGTAATTTGTCATTCACCGAACTAAAGAAAGCCTTATTCGAGTATACTAAAAAAGTAATACAGGAATTAAAAGATCAGGGTACAGTGCCTGATATGGTGCAGGTTGGAAATGAGATCAATCATGGACTGGTGTGGCCTGAAGGAAATATCGGCAATGTGGATAGTATGGCACAATTAATTTCAGCGGGTGTTGCAGCTGTAAAAACAGTTGACCCATCTATATCGATCATGCTGCATATTGCTTTAGGCGGACAAAATAGCGAGTCTGTTTTTTTCATGGACCAAATGATGGCCCGAAAAGTACATTTTGATGTGATCGGCCTTTCTTATTATCCAAAATGGCATGGTGGGTTGGATGACCTGAGAGACAATATGAATGATCTATTGAAGAGATATAATAAAGATGTGATTGTGGTTGAATACTCTGCACGAAAAAAAGAAGTTAACAATATAGCTTTTGATCTTCCTAACGGAAAAGGAAAAGGCACTTGTATTTGGGAACCATTAAGTACATGGGAATCTATTTTTGACCGTGATGGAAAAACAAATGATTTTATGAAAATGTATGATGAGATCAGTAAAAAATATATTACAGCAGAATAAATAGAATATGCTTGGTTTTACATGGTAATGATATTTTAATAGGGTATAAATGAAAAAATTAAAACCTCTATTCATCGTAATTCCTTTCTTGATGATCATTGCTTTTTGCAATGCGCAGGAGATCAGTCGTCAAAGATTATTGATGGATCTTAACTGGAAGTTTTCACAGACCGATACAGTTGGGGCAGACAAAGATTCTTTCAACGACAGTAAATGGAGAACGCTGAATCTTCCCCATGACTGGAGTATAGAAAATGAATGTATACAAAATGCTTCAACCGGAGGCGGGGGTGGTTATTTACCAACCGGAATTGGTTGGTATCGTAAGCATTTCATTCTTCCTAAATATGATCCTTCAAAAAGTATTTGGATCGAGTTTGATGGAATTTATCAAAACAGTGATGTATGGATCAATGACCATCATTTGGGACATTACCCAAACGGATACATGAGTTTTTATTATGAGCTTACGGCACATTTAAAAAAAGGGGATAACGTAATTTCTGTGCGTGTTGATAATTCTTTACAACCCAATACGCGATTTTATTCAGGCTCCGGGATCTATCGTCATGTATGGCTTACCATAACAAACGCTTTGCATATTGCCCAATGGGGTGTTTATATCACAACACCTGCAGCCGATTCATCAGCTGCTACGGTGCTTGTAAAAACAAAGATCAGCAATGAAAATACGGTCACTAAAAATGCTGTCTTGCGTTCAATCGTATTAGATAATTCAGGCAAAGAATTGGGGCGTATAGAATCACCTATCAATAGCAGTTCAAATAATACAGAGGAGGTAGAACAAAAAATTATTGTTTCATCGCCAGCACTCTGGTCAGTGGAAGATCCCAATCTGTATCGGCTTCATTCAGTGATACTTGTTAACGGTATTGTATTAGACGAACTGACTTCTTCTTTCGGGATCCGAACCATTAAATATGATGTGAATAAAGGCTTTCTCTTAAATGGCAAACATGTTAAAATGAATGGTGTATGTCTTCATCACGATGCAGGAGCGGTAGGTGCCGCCGTGCCCGAAGCGGTATGGGTTCGCCGTTTGAAATTATTAAAAGATATGGGTTGTAATGCCATACGCACTTCACATAATCCGGTTGCACCGGAATTCTTAGACCTGTGCGACCGGATGGGATTTTTAGTACAGGATGAAATATTCGATGAATGGAAAGCAGGTAAAGTGAAATACGGATACAGTAATTATTTTGATGAATGGTCGCAGTTTGATCTTAATGCTTTTATTCGTCGTGACCGAAATCATCCTTCTGTAGTGATGTGGAGTGCGGGCAATGAAATTGGGGAACAGAAGCAGGCGAATGGGACTGAAATATTGAAACCTTTACTAGCAACTTTTCACCGGGAAGATCCGTCACGCCCGGTAACTACCGGTAATGATAATATAGCTGCTGATAACGGCTCTGCTACTTTGCCTTTTTTAGAATTACTTGACATTGTTGGTTATAATTATGTTGATCGCTGGCATGAACGCAGGGAATTATTCTATAGTTTAGACAGACATGATCATCCCAATTGGAAAATGGTAGGAACTGAAAGCGTTTCGATCTCAGGGATTCGCGGTAATTATTTTGGTGGTGGTTTTGGCATGATAGATTCATCGGTCATTAAACCTGCTAATCTAAGCAGTGTGATCAGGGCAGAACAACTTTGGAAATATGTTTCGCTGCATGATTATGTGATAGGTGATTTTATGTGGACAGGGATCGATTATTTAGGAGAAGCACGTTGGCCTACCAAAAATGCATCATCCGGTGTTATGGATCTTTGCGGCTTCCCAAAAGATGCCTATTATTTTTACCAAAGTCAATGGACATCAAAGCCAATGATCCATCTTTTTCCTCACTGGAACTGGAAAGGAAAAGAGGGAAAGATTATGGAGGTTATGGCATATACAAATTGCGACAGTGTTGAACTTTTTGTAAATGGAAAATCTTTCGGCATAAAAGCAATGGAATATCCACGCCAGGGAAATTCAGGCGGCTGGAACAGGTATGACAAACAACCTGTAAGTGTTACAACCGGGGACCTTCATTTAATTTGGGATGTGCCTTATGAACCGGGAATATTAAAAGCTGTTGGAAGAAAAAACGGCAAAGCTGCTTTTACTGAAGAAATACATACAACAGGCGTTGCGGCAGCAATACGATTAACTGTTGACAGAAACATGATCAATGCAGATCAAAGAGACGCAGCCCATGTGAAAGTTGAAATAGTGGATGAAAACGGATATACAATACCTGAGGCCAATAACCTCGTTGAATTAAAAGTGAGTGGTGACGGTAAATTGATCGGTTTTGATAATGGCAATCCCTTTGATCATAGTTCTATGAAAAGCAACCGTCGGCAAACATTCAACGGCTTGGCACTTGCAATTGTACAAAGCAGCGAGAAGGCCGGCAAATTAACTATAACGGCTTCCTCGCCTAACATGAAAGCTGCATCAGTTGATATAATTACAGAACAGCCTGTAATTAAAACAGAAAGGATAGAAAGTTTAAGAAAATAAAGGTCATTTAAGCCGGTCACTTTATTGAATTACAGCTTCCTAAAAGATAATTTTCTTTATGGCTGAAAATCAGTCAATATAATTAAAATTCGATTTTTTTTTAAAAAGTATAGCGATAATAATTCCATTAAAATGAGAACCCTTTTTACATCAATTTTAATATCACTGGAGCGATGTAAAAAATGGATTTTTACAATTTTTATCATCTATTGGATTACTTGTCTTACAGGAATTATTTTGGTGCATAACGAAAATTCATTCTCGCTTTCCTATAGAGACAGAATAGTAGGTAATGCCCTAAAAAATGACAGAGCATCTATTCATTTTCATTCGGGCAATCGGTTTAGGGCTGCCCTCATTGATTGTAAGGGTAATCTTTACAGTTCTTTTATTCAAAGTTTCCTTGGCTTAAGTGTTGTTCTTCCCTATTTCACAGTAAGCTATCAGGGGTGGATCGGAGGAATTGTATCGGTTAACAATAAACATAAAAGCAGACTAAAAACAATTAGATCGGCACTCTATTATTTCATCGTACTGACCTTACAATATATACCCTATTCCTTAGTCATTGGCTCCGGACTTAAACTTGGAATTGAAACTTATCGACAAAATAAAAAAAACAATTTATTAAACTTTAAAGTTAACAGGACTGGGGCTAAAGACGTTTTGAATATGTACTTAATAGCAATACCCTTATTTTTCATTGCATCCTGTTTTGAGTTTTTAAGTAATTGGAATGTCTAAGTTCAGCACCCGACGTGATGAAAATTTCTAGAGTTGCTTCTGTACTTTAGAATTAAAATCAGATCAGAACGAAATTTTCGTCTGCACTTTGAGTAGTCCGTTACCTCACCCTATTGCCAATATGTATCTTTTGATACCGTTTGATGATGACAGCTTTTGTAACATTGTCCTTCACCAAATAAAATATCATGAAAACATTGCATTGTGCTGATGCAGGCTTCAGTTGTAAGGCTGTAATTAGCGCCAACAGTATCGAAGAAGTATTACAACAGGCCGCCGTTCATGCCAAAGAAGTACATGGCGTTGCAGTTACACCGGAATTAGCTGAACATATAGCAACACTAATCAAAGAAGAAAAAGAAGAACGCCGTAATTAAGATCTATGAAAATTTCCGCATCAATTCTTCTCCCTGACGATTGTATTTATTAATTTCAAAACTTTCAAGGAGAAGAATTGTATTTAAATTTCTGAAGCCAATGGACATGAACAATCCTATAATAAAAAAATTGAACTTTTTTTCTGACCCTGAATTACAAGAAGAAGTTTTTGAAAATGCCAAATTCCTTTCAGTGAATAAAGGTGATGTGATCGTAAAAGAAGGTCAGTATGTAAAATTTCTACCGATCGTTCTGGAAGGCACTATTCGTGTATACCAGCAAAAAGAAGACCGAGAAATCTTATTGTACCATGTGCGTGCAGAAGAAACCTGCACCATGTCGCTGGCCGCTGCTTATTTCAATAATAAAAGCTCTTCCCATGGTGTTGCAATAGAGCCTACTGAAATGCTCGTCTTTCCGTCAGAAATGATCACCAAATGGCAGTTAAAATATCCATCCTGGAATAAATATGTAATGCGTATGTTCAGAAGTCGTTATGACGAACTGATCAATTCATTCGAGAGAATGGCATTTGAACATATCAATGTTCGGGTGATGGAATATATAAGAAAAAAATGCGAAAACGAAGCCACGAATACAATTCATATTTCTCATCAGAATTTGGCACACGATCTGGGAACAACCAGAGTTGTAATATCAAGAATACTGAAACAGTTTGAAAGAGAAAAGAAAATGAAATTATTCAGGGGCAACATTCAGTTATTATAATTTCAAGTCTTTTCTCTTATCCCTATTTTAGTATGTAAGCGATCTGTCACTCTCTGTAAGAAGTTTTACCAGAACAGTAGGTAATGCAAATTCAGCATGTTTCTCTTTAATGTCTGTCTCCGTAACACCACGTGCTTTGCTGGAATTACCCGATAAATAAAATTTGCCGCCGCCTTTAACGATCGCATCAAAATGCTCACGCAATTTTCCGGTGCCAAGACCTGAAAGATTATCCAGTACATTGTCGCGGATCAATTGTACAGCATCTCCGGCGAGAAAAATATTTACCGTATTTCCTTCTTCTATCGCTGTTCTTGCTACCAAAAATGCCAGAGCTGCTTTAGTAGGGTTTTCCGGACCGCTAGTTACATGAATCAGGATTTTCATTTTTGTGTCTGTTTTTGTTGCTGTTTGAGAATACAAATCTTGGTTTGTTACAAGAGAGAAATAAAAAATAAAGAATGAAGCAATGAAGCTGAAAGAGGTCTTTTTGTTCATAATCGTATTGTTTTGTTTTCAATACAATGATATGCAGCTTAAATAACCGAAACGGTATCAAAAGATACAGAGTTGAACAAATGCTAGGAAAGGATTCTATCTCATAAAACGACCCATTGTTTAAGAATCCATCTTCATTCTGCACAAATTCCGTTGAATGTCGATTGGTGATCTATAAACTTCACACTAGCACAAAATCTAAAATTTTACTGTAGGATAAGGTTTTTGAATATCCGGATGGGGCGACAATCACATCACCCTCAAAACCTAACTTTTATCATTTAATTTTTTTCCTTCCTGAACTAACTTCGGTTGTTTCTTTCTTCTCAATTATGCAGCCTTTACGATCATTGGCATTATGTCATTGATTTCTTCGGCAATCATGATCACTAACAATAAAATAACAACTATGACAACAGCCGTTTTTCATCCCCTAAATTTAAAATTGTCCGACACCAAAACATACCTGTTCGTTTTCTTATTTGTGGCCGGCAATATTATTTTACCTCAACTTTGTCATCTTATCCCTTCAGGCGGATTGATATTTTTGCCGGTCTATTTTTTTACACTCATTGCTTCTTATAAATTCGGATTTAAAGCAGGGCTGATCACGGCGATCTGTTCGCCATTGCTTAATTCTGTTTTAACAGGAATGCCGCCAATGGCAGTATTGCCTGTGATAATTCTAAAATCATCTTTGCTGGCTTTCGTTGCTGCTTATGTGGCAAGAACATTTAAAAAAGTTTCTATTGCCCTTTTGATATTGGTTGTATTGTCTTATCAGATCACTGGTTCATTGGCCGAATGGGCTCTTACACAAAGTTTTGCAAGAGCAATACAGGATATAACTATTGGTATACCCGGTATGCTCATTCAAATCATTGGCGGTTGGTTCTTATTAAAAAAATTAGCAGATTATGAATTCTAGATCATGGGATGAAATTGCAGATAAGGTCCGCATCATCAATTTTACAGAAAAATTTGATCTGCTCATTGCAATTGCAAATGGTGGCATCATCCCTGCTGCATTGATCAATCAACGTTTACAATTGCCAATAGAATTACTGAAACTAAGCTTTCGTGATGAAACCCAAAAGCCAATTTATGGTGCCCCGAAATTGATGGAAGAAATTCGTTTTGATTTCAAAAGCAAAGTAATCCTATTGGTGGAAGACCGAGTAAAAACCGGAGCAACATTGAATTTCGCCAAACAAATATTAACCACTGCTGCACTTATAAAAACATTTGCTGTAAATGGCAAAGCCGATTATTCATTATTTGACGAAAGCTGTTTCAGGTTTCCCTGGAATTTATAAATAATATATCTCTTCTGTTCATATCTAAAAATTAAAAATGGAAAGGAAATTCTTTTTGAAAGCAGTGGCCCTTACTGGTGTTGCTGCCACATTTAAAATGGTTGACGGTTTTGAATTGTTGGCCCAGAGTACAAAAGCCACTGCGGTATCCGGTGCTTATGATCTCGTGGCTGTAATGGGTGGCGAACCCGATATCATGTTCCGCAGGGCCATAGCAGAAATGGGCGGCATTGGAAAGTATGTGAAACCGGGTAATAAAGTCACCATCAAGCCAAATATTGGATGGGACAGGGTACCTGAACTGGCAGCAAATACCAATCCTGTATTGGTAAGCGAGATCGTAAAACAATGCTTGAAAGCGGGTGCTAAAGAAGTAATTGTATTTGACCATACCTGTGATGACTGGAGAAAATGTTATAAGAACAGCGGCATTGAGGATGCAGTGATCGCAGCTGGTGGAAAAATCATTCCGGGTCATGATGAATCATATTACCGTGAGGTTAATTTGCCCAATGCCGTAAATCTGAAAACAGCAAAAATTCATCAGGCGATACTGGACAGTGATGTATGGATCAATGTACCGATCTTAAAAAACCATGGCGGGGCAAAAATGTCTATCAGCATGAAGAACCTGATGGGTATTGTTTGGGACAGAAGATATTTTCACAGCCATAATTTACAACAATGTATTGCTGACTGCAGCACATTAGATAAAAAGCCAACACTCAATGTGGTAGATGCCTATCGTTTAATGAAATCAAATGGGCCGCAAGGTAAAACTGAAGCCGATGTGGTACTGTCAAAAGGATTATTTATTTCAACTGATATTATTGCAGCTGATACTGCTGCCACAAAATTTTTCAACCAGGTTTCTGAAATGCCTTTAGAAACCGTAGAATATATCGGCAAAGGTGAATCTCTGAAATTGGGAACGACTCAGTTAGATAAGTTAAAAGTTAAACGAATAAAAATATAAGCGATTCTTGAAAAGAATCCGCTTTGTTTAATAATTGATACGAGATGAAGAAGGTTCGAATAGCAATTTCACTTGTCCTTTTCAGTGCAATTACATTTTATTTTTTAGACTTTGCTGAAATATTGCCCAATCGCTTTCATGTATTGGTGCAGGTACAGCTTATTCCTGCAATCATTGCATTGAATGTGATCGTGGTGCTGTTTATTTTTGTGCTAACACTTTTATTTGGAAGGATCTATTGTTCCTCAGTATGCCCATTGGGCATTTTGCAGGATATGGCAGACTGGACAGCCAAACGCTTTCACCGCAAAAAGAAATACCCTCATTTTAAAGAACAAAGAATATTGCGATGGTCCATAGTAGCCATTGTGATAGTGTCTTTTATTTTCGGGATCCATATTGTTCTGAATATACTCGATCCTTACAGCGCTTTCGGGAGAATAGCAACTACTCTTTTTAAGCCTGCTTATCTGGTAATGAACAATTTAATTGCAGCAGTAGGAAACCACTTTAATAATTTTCGATTTTATCAAGTTGATATTTTCATTACAGGTCTAAGCTCATTACTGATAGCTGCAGTGACTTTTGCAGTGATCCTATTTCTGTCTTATAAATACGGACGTTTATATTGTAATACAATTTGTCCGGTTGGAACGATCCTTGGTTTTATTGCAAAGTTCTCTTTCTTTAAGATTAAGATCGGAGGGGATGGTTGTAATAGTTGTGGCCTTTGCGAAATGAAATGCAAATCATCCTGTATTGATGCCAAGACCAAAGAGATTGATTATACCCGTTGTGTTGCTTGTTTTAACTGTATTGAAGTGTGCAAGCGTGATGCACTTTCTTATCAATTCTTAGAATGGTCTAAACAGAAGCCTGCTAAAACCGAGTCTGTCAATAAATCTTATGATGCAACAAAACGAAAATTTATTTCTGCATCTGTTCTGCTCGGGATTGCCACAATTCAAAAAGCTTTGGGGCGAAAGGGAAAAGATTCTGCCAACAACATTAAAGAGATCTTCACCTCACATAATGTTGCTTTCAAAAAAAATCATCCCATTACACCCCCCGGTTCTGTGAATGTGAAAAGGTTTAATGATTCATGTACGGCTTGCCAGCTTTGTGTAAGCAAATGCCCCTCTCAAGTATTGCAGCCTGCTTTTTTCGAATATGGAATGATTGGAATGATGCAACCTGCCATGAGTTTCAAACATGGTTATTGTAATTATCATTGTACCGTATGTTCTGAGATATGCCCAACAAAAGCGATCGTTGAGATCTCACAAAAAGAAAAGAATACTTTACAAATAGGGCAAGTAAAATTCATAAAAGAGAATTGTGTAGTGGTAACTGATGGAACCAATTGCGGGGCTTGTTCAGAACACTGTCCAACACAGGCAGTAAGTATGCAGCCTTACAAAGGCGATCTGAACATACCTACTATCATTAATGAACTCTGCGTGGGTTGCGGAGGCTGTGAATATATCTGCCCTGTTCGTCCTTATCGAGCTATTTATGTAGAAGGCAATCCGGTACACTTACAGGCTAAAGTGACAGAAGAAAAGGAGAACAAAAAAATAAAAGTGGATGATTTTGGTTTTTAACACTTTAAAAAAACACCTTCCTTTTTAGGTGCGAATAACAGTTTAATTTATTTACCTGTCTCACTAATCACTCATTCTTGTAAAATCTTTTTCATTTTTTATTCGTTGCCTGCGGGTAAGGAATATTACCCTTTGCATCAAACCATAATATTTTATTCATCTGATCATCATCCCCCCCGTCTATATCTTTAAAGGCTTTATTAGCAGATAGCTTTGCATAATATTTTGCCATCCCTTTTAATTGAGCAACAGGCCTATTCATTTCATTCAATGGAATATTATTGTAAAGAAACCGGTAAGTAAAAGATTGCTTTTTATCGGTAAAACATTCAAACATGGGTAATGCCGTTGCATCGATCACAGTCATCGGCGGTATGCCCAAAATTTGCTCAATGGTCCTAACCATGGAAGTTTGGTTATAGTTGGTATGTATGGTTTTACCCAGTTTAGAATAAGGGCTTATTACCTGACAGGTGGTTCTGTATGAAGAAATATGGTCCCAGCCCGACTGAGAGTCATCTTCAGTAACAAATACAACAGTAGAATCCCAAAAACGGCTATTGGTAATTGTTTCAATGATCCTTCCCAATGCAAGATCATTATCGGCCACCATTGCCCTTGCTGCAGGGAATTTTTCTGAAGTACCTGAAGTATGATCATCCGGTAAAGAAAGCACTATTAAATCAGGTAGATGATCGCCTTCTTGTAATTCAAACTGTTTCCATTCTCTGATAAAAACATCTGCCCTGATCTGGTCAGTGATATTGATATTATCACAATCAGGATAATCTGGAGAAATAACAGGTCTTATTCTTGCGATTGTGCTAGTATTGGAGAAGCTTAAAGGTTCGTGACTTACCCATTTATTGTAAATATCTAACCAGCTCATTTTTGTATCGTAATGAGTAAGGCAGGCTTCTCCATAGATACGTACTTTCTTCCCATGATCCAAGGCATTGTTCCAGATGAATCCATTCTTATTATAAACTAAAGCATCCTCCTGCCTGTGAGGATAACTCCTGAACCAAGCTCGAACATTCCTTTCAACATAATCAGAAACCATCGCCGCATCGGTCCACTGATGCCCTTCTGCTGATGACTTCCCTGAAGCATAATAATTATCGAGTAAACAAAAGTCGGTTGCAAGCTTGTGTTGATTTGGCGTTATTTTTTCTCCATAGATACAAAGATCTTTATCCCCTCTGCCTTGTACGATATCTCCGAATACCTGGTCATAAGTTTTATTCTCTTTAATGATATAGATCACGTGTTTAAATACAGAAGGTTCACCGATCCTTTCAGGCACAGGTTTTGGAAAAATGTTTTTACGCGGCACTGCATTAGCCAGTTCTGTACGATAGAATAGATTTAATTTTTTTACTTCAGTTGTATAACTGTTTAGCGTAACCTGATCAGGTTTAGGAATGATGCTGACAGAAGCCAGTTCTTTATGAATTGTAAATGCATTGATCAAAGTCCCGTCGGGTTGTTTAAATTCTCTCGCAGCAGATAATATCCTCGCCCCCTTTGCTTCCAAATTGCTGACATAAATCTGATCGTTTAGCAATACTAATCCTGAAGGATATGCTTCTGTAGGGATCCAACCCTTAATTTTCGGGGCATAGTTTTTAGAAGCATTCAGTTCAATAACAGCAATCGCGTTATCCATCCCGTTGGTAACATATAAAGTATTACTTACAGGATCCAAACATAATGCATTGGGACTGCTTCCATAAAAACGATTTTGTTTTGAGAATAACCCGGTTTCAATAGAATCAACAACTTTTTCATTTTTCACATCAATCACACTCACATAATCACTGTTACTGTTGGTTACATATAATCTCTGATCGTCGTCACTTTTTATTATTGCATCAGGATGAATACCTAATATCAATTCATTAATATTCTTACCGCTCTCAATATCAATCACACACAAACTTCCCCGTTTAACTGCACCTGTTACCGGGTCGGTATAAGCACTGCCCCAAGGTGTTCCGGCATTTTCTTTAGAAACATCAGTTACCAAACTGCCTGCCCAGTTGGTAACGTAAGCTTTTTTTCCAATGATACATAATCCGTAAGGTGCAACACCTGTTGCCACTGACCAGATCAGTTTTTTATCATCAAACCTTATCTTACATAATTGATTGTTCCCATTCAAAACAACATACAAATACAGAACATTGTTTTCTGTATTTGTGATGACCTGATTGGGTAATGCTTTATTTGCCGGCAATAATTTGTCGATGTGCATTCCTGATACAGCCGATATTTTTGCGCCATCCCATTCTGCTATCATGATAGATGATTTATCCAAATCACCTGCCGCTCCCCAAACAATAAAGGTCTTATCTTGATAAACAAAGGATGTTATCCCGGAATAAGTACTCATTAAAGATTTGAATTCTTTTTCTTTTAAATACGTCCATCTGGAAATGATATTATTTGATCTTGTGTCAACAACAGCAATACCATATCGGTCTTCAATGACTATATTTTTTTTGTCCGGAAGCACACAAAGATCCAATGCATGATTTTCTAAAGAACTGTCGCCATAAGTAATTACCCGACCCGCAGATCGAATAAGTCGATTGTAAGGCATTACAGTAAAATTATTGTTCCCTTCCATGACAGTATCTTCAAATGGCAGATGTGCTTCAATCCTTTTTTCTTTCGATAATGCAGATATGCCATTCCTTGTCTGACCAAAACTTAATAGTTTACAGCAAAAGGCTAATACTAGAAGCAGCGATACTTTCATGTAATTTATTTTATAATTCAGTGAGTGGTTCAATGAAAATTGAATTGTAGTTTCTGTGTTAAAAGTAATAAGAGAATTAAATAACAGAATGAATAAGTTTAAACCACTTGTTGCATAGTTGCAACTTAGTCATTAAACGGTCCGTTAATTTCTTCAAAAGACGGAGTTTGAATTCAGATCAGAAAGAAAGTATTTATTTATCGGCTAAGGCCTACTTTTCTTCCAAAAGCGCCGGCGGGAGTGGGCATTACGGGAGCTACAATTATCAAATTATTGCTTGTCAAATTAATGATCTGGCTTGTTTCCGGTACCCCATTCAGAATAATTCCGAAAGATGAAATTATAATAGTATTTGAGGAAGTGAACCTATAATTCAAAGTATCTAATGCCGATCCTTCCTTAGTATAAATGATACTGTCATTGACAAAATTAAAATAGTCGCCTGCCTGTCCGCAGTAATTCACTTCGCGATTAGCAGAACCCACACCGCTATATGTTGAGTCATAAACGATATTCCATTTACCCGATACACTATTTGTCTGCGTAAATGTTCTTCTGCATGAAATGGCTGTCATGCTGAAAACAAATAACAATAGGGTATATTTTAAGTCTTTCATCTTTATGAACTGAATAAATAAACAAGATCTTGAGTCCTGTCTATTACTTTCCCTATACAAATTTAAACTGTCTTCTCATATCACCGTTTAATAACACAAAATTCAGGATGATTCGGCTTTAGTTTGACAGGTTAGTTTGTTAATTTTGTAAGAATATATTTTGTGCATGCATCGTTTTAAACACTTAGCTTATCATTATAATAAAGAGGATTTGTGAAAAGGGATACTTTATATTCAGCTATCTTAATACTACTTTGCTTTTCTATATTAGACCTTTCTTGTAAAAAGAATACCATACAGCCTGATATTGAAAAACCGTTGATCTTACCTGCTAATGCATCCGGTATCATTCAAAGCAATAAAGATTTTGCTTTTGATTTTCTGCATACAGCTTTACAAAACGATGTTGCACCGTCAAATAAGATGGTCTCGCCTTTAAGCATTTATATGGCTTTGAGTATGCTGTATAATGGGGCGAATTACGCTACCAGAGATTCAATTCAATATGCGCTCAGGCTTGATCATTCATCTGCGGCATATCTAAACAATACCTGTAGCGCTTTACTGCAACAATTACCCTTGACCGATAATGCTGTGAATCTTTCTATAGCGAATTCAATTTGGTACGACGAAGCATTGCGACCACTGCAAAGTTTTTTAAATGTAAATGACAGTTTTTATAATGCCCGGATACAGGCACTGAATTTTAGCGACCCATCCTCTGTAACAACTATTAATAATTGGGTATCACAGCAAACAAAAGCCAACATAACTAAGATAATCAATCAACTATCAGGACAACTCTTGCTGATCAATGCCATTTATTTTAAAGGTTCATGGGAAAATGCTTTTGATAAAAATCTAACAGCTAATGCATCATTCAAAAATGGCTCCGGAAACAATGTATCTACTCCCTTCATGTCTTTAAAAAGCAGTTTCAATTATTTGGGGAACGATTCGGCTCAGATAATTCAATTGCCCTATGGTGGTGGCAACTTTAATATGTATGTATTGCTACCGGGAATTGATATACAGGCAACTCAATTGGCGTATAACCTAAACAGTTCTCTGTTTGCAAAATGGCAGTCCCAAATGGATAGCGCAAAAATTCAGTTATACTTACCCAAATTTCAATATAGTTACAGTATTAACAATATGCAACCCGAGTTGTCTGCCATGGGCATGGGTATTGCATTTTCTAAAGCTGCTGACTTTACCAATATCTATCCTATGAGTGCACAGCTAAATCAGGCGATACATAAAACCTATATCAGCGTGGATGAATCAGGAACAGTAGCTTCTGCAGTAACGGCAATTGGTGTAATAACGACTGTTATCTCCCAGCCCATCATAATGAATGTAAATAAACCATTCCTTTATGTGATACAGGAAAAGAGCAGCGGTTTGATCCTATTTATTGGAATCGTAAATGATCCTACACAATCATAAATAATAATCGGTTTTTATTTTCCTGACTTCTATATCACTGCTGCTTTTCTTGGTTTGTTTTCAGCGGTTGTTGATTTTTTCACCAACAACTTGTCTGAACACGATATCCATAAACTTCAGAAGGGCATCTATAGACCCTCCAAGAATCAGAATTAGTCTGATTCTTATTAATTGATCCGTGAACGCTGCGCTAATGCTCTTGATAGAAGGGAAAAAATCCTCATCTTAGAATTGTTACAGATCCTGATAATGGATTTGCGATCGGGCTTGTTTTAATAATATAGTAGTAAGTACCCAATGGGAGTGGTTGATTATTATAACTGCCATTCCAGTTTTTATTGTAGCCGATCGACCTGAACACTATTTGCCCATATCTGTTATACACTTCTACAGAACAATTCGGATAATTTTTTAAGAAAGCTATTTCCCATTCATCGTTAATACCATCACCGTTAGGCGAGAAAGCATTGGGCACCACTAATTTTACAACTTTAACAAGGGTACTTTCTGTTACAGAACAACCCGATGAGCCCGTTAATGATAAGCTATAGGTAATATCTGCAGGTGATTGTGTAACCGGATAAGGATCCGTATCACTGCTTAGATAACTGTTCGGCGTCCATAAGAACTTCAAATTTGTTCCGTAATAATAATAGGAATCAAGCTTCAGGCTCTCTCCTTTTATCATAAAATAATTAGGGTTCAAATTCAAAATAGGATAGGAACTCACTACAATCGGTTTTATCTTTTTATCGCTTACACAACCCATCTGATCATAGAAGTATAAACTGATATTGAATACACCTGAATCAATGAATGTTTTAGCGGGATCTTTTGCAGATGCCGTATTCCCATTGGCCAGATCCCAATACCAGTTGCTTACATTACTGTTATTGCTTTGGTTGCTGAACTGAACTGCATCATTTATGCAGATACTGTCTTTGGGAAATGAAAAATCTGCATGCGGCTGCGGGTAAATACTGCTTAATATTTTAGTTAATGAATCAGCACAATTTTGTGTGGATGTCAGTTTCAACTGAACATTGAACGGCCCGGCACTTGTATAAGTATGAACCGGATTGGGCAGGGTTGATGGAGATGGGTCATTTGCATCACCAAAATTCCACGAATAACTTAATTGAGAATTATCAGCGATCGTAGAGGAATCATAAAACTGTGCCCTGGCATTAGGCAAACAAACGGTTGGTAAACTGAACTTGATCACGGGCATCGGGTTAACCGTAATAGTGATCGCATTGCTTGGATTGGTTATATCGCCAAACGAATTTGAAACGATCACAGTATACGTTCCGCTGACCTTAACTAAATAAGTTTGTGCCGTTGCGCCAAGGATCAGTGCTCCATTTTTATACCATTGATTTCCTGTTGCTTCACTGGAGCCCAGTAAAATACTGCTGCCTTCACATATAGGAGAACCGCCATTGCTTGCGATCGTTGGATCAGCCATTTTGATCACTGCTATATTCAACACTGCAGTTCCGATACCACCACTATTGCTTGCTGTAACTGTATAATTGGTTGCTGCACTTAAAAAAACGGGTGTTCCGCTGATGATGCCTGTTGTTGTGTCGATACTTAATCCTCCCGGTAATGGCGGACTGATACTATAATTCAAAACAGCTCCTCCACCTACCACCGGAACTAATGGACTAATTGTTTTACCTCTTATATAAACATCAGGTGTTATATAGCTTACAGCCGGCACAATATCAATCACCGTAATATTAATGATCGCTGCTGCACTGCCAGCTACATTTTTTGCTGTAACCGTATAATTGGTTGCAGCACTTAAAACAGTTGCTGTTCCACTGATCACTCCTGTAGTTGCATCTAAGCTTAAGCCCGCGGGTAATGCCGGGCTTACGCTATAATTACTAACAACTCCACCACTTGTATTCGGGTAAAGCGGCGTAATACCCGAACCCTTTATATAAATATCAGGAGATAGATAACTTAAATTGATAGGCGGAAATGTTGGTGTATTATGCAATACCGAAACCGTATTGCTGTTATAATTCACAATAACGATATCGGGTTTACCATCACCATCAATATCAGCAACTGCAACTGAATAAGGAGCATTCCCTGCTTTAAAACCAACTTTAGCTGCAAAAGAATTTGAGTTGATAGTACCCGGGATGCTTTTGTTGCGAAATACCGAAACATTGGCACTATCTGAATTCGCAACCACCAGATCGGGTTTGCCATCACCATCTATATCAGCGATCGCAACTGAAAAAGGCAAGTCGCCTGTTGTAAAATCAACTTTGCCTGCAAAAGAACTGGCAGAAATGTTTCCGATATTGCTTGTATTCCGGAATACTGAAACGCTATTGTTACTTTCATTGGCAATAGCGATATCCAATTTACCATCACCATCCAGATCACCCAATGCAACCGAATAAGGTAATGCAGCAGTGGCAAAATCAACTTTCGCAGCGAAAGAACTGACTGAAATAATTCCATTGCTGCTTGTGTTCCGCAATACTGAAAATGTATAACTTCTTCCATTGGTAACAACCAGGTCGGGCTTGCCATCACCATCCATATCGGCAATTGCTACCGAACCGGGTAATAAGCCGGTACTAAAATCAATTTTGCTTTCAAAAGAACCCGTAATGATGCTTCCGACATTGCTTCGATTGTGCAATATAGAAACAGTATTGTCGCTGTAATTTGTGACAACCAGATCGGGTTTTCCATCGCTATCCAAATCAGCAATGGCTACTGCATACGGATTGTTGCCTGTTGTAAAATCAACTTTAGCTGCAAAAGAACTCGAATTGATATTACCGCTACTGCTAGTATTATAAAAAACCGAAACGGTAGCACTACTATAATTAGTAACGACCAGATCCGGTTTTCCATCACCATCAATATCAGCAATGGCTATTGCATCAGGATTTGCATCCGTATTAAAATCAATGGGGGCTGCAAAAGAATTGGCTGTGATAGACCCACTCGTGCCGGTATTCTTAAATACTGAGATACTGTTTGCTGAATAATTTGCAATCACCAGATCCGGTTTTCCATCGCCATCCAGATCTGCAATTGCTACTGCATACGGATTGGCTCCTGTACTAAAATCAATTTTAGGCGCCATATCTGCATAAGTAATATTTCCGCTATTGGGAGTAAATGTCGGGGTAAAGAATTGGATGCTGCATGTTGCTAAACCGGTAGTTGTATTTAATACAGTAATAGGCCCAAAACCTGCCCCGATGGGTACTGTAGCAGATAAACTGTTGGCACTTGCTGCTGTAACTTTTGCTTTTACTGCACCGAAGATCACAATATTATTTGTTGTAAGTGTATTAAAGCCGGTGCCTGTAATAGTAACAGCCGTGCCTGCAGCTGCACTTGCAGGGTTAAATGAATTTATGATCGGCTGTCCGGTTATTTTAATAAAGCCCAGTAATGAAATGCTCAATAATAGGTATTTCAAAATTGCAGGGATTTTGTATCTAAAATTAGTCATTAATGCAGACTAAATTTATTTTCAGCCGTAGTTGCTGTTTTCACGAACAGTTTATCTCTGCCGTTGTTGCTGTTTTTCACCAACAACTTGTCCGATGATTTCATAAATAAATGTGATTCTTCGATTGGTAGATCCTGTTGGCGAAAAACACCAACTGGGGCAAAGCGGGCTAATGTCCAGAATCACGGGAAAAATCCCTGTTTTTTCATATCTCTCTTTTATTATATTACATTTTACAAATGATCAAATTTGCAAAATATGAAACAGAAAACCTTTATCCTTTTTTGCTTATGCTTTATTTTCAGTTCCGCATTCACTCAAAAAAAAGAACTGCAGGTAACCGTATCTGACACCATGATGATTCAGGCAGATAATTTTGTTTTGAAAGTTTCAGCTTCTCAAAATCCGGTTTATGATAATCCTGACACAAGCGAAATGCGAAAACCCAATTACTATAATAATGCAAGAATTAAACAGATCGAATTTCAAAAATCCTTGATCACTAAGATCGAAACAAAGATGAGTAATGTAGGATTTGAAGTTGTTCCAAAAAACCTGCGGGATTTCCAAAACTATGCTGATTACTCAACCCCCTCTATTACATTTCGTATTTACGGTAAAGACAGCTTAACCGCCTTTATTGATACAATTATTGCAAACAAAAATTTAAACTTAAATTTTATTACTGTTCAAACAAACAAAATTGAATATTACCAGCAACTACTACTGAAGAAACTTATTGCAAAGGCAAAGAAAGAAGCGGCCTATTTAGCTTCTCTGTCCGGCAACAAGATCACTTCAGTTATTTCATTAAGCGAAAACAATTATATGTTCGCTAATAATATGTTTAATCCAAATTTTTTCCAGGGAATTTCATTAACTGAAAAAGACGTTCAAAGGATCTCAACTCAATACATGATACAAAACAGTATCACCATAAAATTTTCTTTAGAATAGTCTGCGTTGCAGGTGTTTTTGCAACAACCTGTCTATATCTAGCTATCCATAGTTTCTCTAACTCTTTGGATAGCAATGTTGCCGCTGAATATAAAAATTCTTGTATTCACGAAACTATTCTTTTACATTTAGTATAGCTATCAGCAGGCTATTGATCAATAGATCAATGCTATTTTTAAATTCTTCAAATACAGGTTTTGATGAATGGTTATCGCCCGATATTGGTTCTCTCTGTATTCATGCTTACGGCTGTTGCATCAGTATCGGCACAAACGGCGTTGGTGAATGCGCTGAAAAATAATATCCTCACAGCAAAAACACCAGGTGAAAAACTAAAAGCCATTTTATCGTTCTGCGATGAGAGCGATTCCTTCAATAAGGATACCCTGTACTTTTATGCGGTAGAAGCAAAAAAAATGGCTGCCCAACAAAATAACAAAGTTGCATTGGATTGGGCTGCATATTATGAGGCCAATAGCTATTACCGAAAAAATAATCTTGATTCAGTATCCTTTATCATTAATCAACATCTGCCTGTTCTTTTAAAAACAGATTCTGCCTCTCCTGTATCGGTTTCCTTTCAGTTATTGGAAAGCAGATACATGATCCGAAAACAGGAATTCAAAGCTGCATTAAGCAATGATTATCGTGTGCTGAATATTACGGAGCAGAAAAAAGACACATTAAATCAGATCAGGGCAATGGCATCCATTGGTTTGGTATTTGTAAAAACAGGAGATTATACCGGTGCATTGAGTTGGTTCCAGAAAGGGATCGATCTGGGTGAGGGTACTCCTTACAGAAATAAAACGATCTACCTCTTCACCAATGCTGCTGTTTGTTATAATAACCTTAGTAAATATGATTCGTCAGAACAGTATGTTTTAAAAGCCGTTCACTATGCTCGGGCTTCCGAAAACTTAGTGGATCTTTCCAATAGTCTGGGCATGTATGCAGGACAGTTGATGGACTCGAAAAAATATGCCGAAGCGGAAAAACCATTGCGTGAAGCATTAGCCGTTTCTGAAAGAATGGAAGACCCGAATGATATTATTTCGAATATGGGGGCATTGGGTATTTATTATTACGACAGGAATCAGCCCGAAAAAGGAATAGAGATCTCGCAGAAAGCACTCGACATGATCAACAAATTTCAACTGAATGGGAAACTTCCTTTTATCTACGATGTATTGGCAAAGAACTATGAAGCAGCAGGTAAATTTAAACAGCAGGGAGAAGTATTAAAAAAGCTGGTTGATATTCAGGATTCCACCTATGAAAAAAATTCTGCCGATGCCATATCGGAATTGAAAATAAAATTCGAAGTGCAAAAAAAGGAGAATACCATTATCCGTCAGCAACTGGACCTGGTTAAAAAAGATTATCTCATTTATGCGTCCATTGCAATTTTTATGATCGCTATTTGTATCGCTTACTTTGTATTTAGCAGCTATAAGAAAAGACAAAAATTAAGAACTGCCATAGCTATACAAACTGCCGAAGAAAGTGAAAGAAAAAGGATCGCCGCTAATCTGCATGATAATCTAGGGGCTTATGCTTCATCCATTGCATCAAATGTAAATCGTTTATCTTTTTTTGCGCAGGATAGTAAAGCAGCCGACGTTTTAAAAGAGGTAAGTAATAATTCAAATGCCATTGTTGCCGATCTCAGTGATACCATCTGGGCATTGAAGAAAGAAGCATTGGCTTTAACTGCAGTAAGTGATCGTTTAAAAATATTCATCCAAAGGGTTCAGCCGGGTTATCCTTCTGTATCCTTCAATATAGATGAAGATATTGTAAAGGATCATCTCTTATCGCCTTCACAGGGGTTTCATCTTTTTCAAACATTGCAGGAAGCGATCAACAATGCGTTGAAGCATAGTGAATGCAATCATATTCATATTCTAGTAAAAGGTCTTACAAAAGAGTGGGAAATAACCATTGCGGATGATGGTGTCGGGATGAAAGATCCGGTGAATAACAGCGGTGGAGGAAATGGTTTATTCAATATGCGCAACAGGGCAGAAGAAGCAGGATGGAAAATTGAATGGAAGAAAAATATTCCATCCGGCACCAATCTGATCATCCGCCAATCGGTTTCCTAGTACAAATTAACCATGCTGCAATCCCTTATAATACAGGAATTTTACCGCCTTACCAATAACACATTCATTCATGAACTATTCAATTGCCATCGCAGAAGATAATAAGGCTTACCTGAATTCTTTTATGCTTAAGATCAAAGAAAGCAAACAACTCGATCTGTTATTCACTGCAGCCAACGGAAGGATCTGCCTGGAACAATTAAAAGGAAGTCCCGATCATTTATTGCCGCAAGTGATATTTATGGATCTTGAAATGCCCGAGATGGATGGGGTTGAAACCATCAGTATCGCGAAAACGCTCTATCCTCAGATACATTTTATTGTGTTAACAGTTCTCGATGATGATGAGAAAGTATTTGATGCCATCAAAGCAGGCGCTTCGGGATACTTGTTAAAACATGAACCGGCTTCAATTCTTGTTGAAGCGATTGTAAGTGTGATGGAATATCAGGGCGCACCAATGAGTCCGGGTATTGCGAGAAAAGCATTGAACCTGCTTAGCATGGCGAAGATGACTGATCACGCTAATGAGAAGAATAATAAAGGAATTCCAAAGATCATTACCGAAAGAGAAGAAGAGATTTTGAAACATATTGTTTCGGGATGGGATGCCAAACGTATTGCATCGGCATTAGACATCAGTGTGAATACGGTAAGGAATCATATTGCCAATATTTATCAGAAACTGCAGGTGCAATCAAAAGCACAGATCATGCAAATGGCACATAAGAATAAATGGTTTTAAGATCTTTATCTCAAAAAATACAGAAATAATTATAGCTCCTTCTAAGCTGCCTCTTAAAATTAAACGGAACTATTTTCAAAGCAAATAGAACACTGATGACATTGAATAGACTCATCATAAAGGATTTGATGCCGCTTTGCGGCATTATCATCGTATATCTTTTTTTGATTTTGAATATGAAAATTAAAAGCATATATCAGTTCCATCTATGTTATCTGTGTGTTATTATCCTCTATAATATTCCAATGCAGAGATCATTTCTACAAAATATAGTAAAGATCATTTCGACAGAGTACTTATGTTTTTTTTATTTATTTCTTTTCACGATGAATAAACGGCATAGTACAAATTGACTATTTTTTTCGCTTTATCCTGACTGTAGGTTTGTTGTATTAAATCACAAACAAAAAACTACAGTTATGAAAAAGATCATCATCATCGCAATCAGCATTTTCAGTTTATCATTTGCAAAAGCACAACAAGTTAAATTCGGTATCAAAGGCGGTATCAACCTTTCTACCATTACCGGCGACAATTCCAGTTCCTTTTCTTCATTGATCGGAGCCAATGCAGGCGGATTCAGCAGATTTGCTGTTGCCAAACAATTCAGTATTCAACCCGAAGTAGAGTTATCCATTGAAGGAGCTAAATTCAGTATCAATGGAGTGGGCGGTAATATGACCGGCACTTACATCAATGTTCCCGTGCTGGCACAATATGAAGTGGGTTCCGGATTTGTACTGCAGAGTGGTATTCAAATAGGGCTCTTATTAAGCGCCAGAGAAAAAGTTGACAAACAGGGATCTACCAGCATCAAGGATCAGCTGAAATCCACTAATTTCTCATGGGTATTAGGCACATCCTATCAGCCAAAAGAATGGCCTGTTGGTTTTGATCTTCGTTACAATCTCGGCCTGAGTAATATCAATTCTAATACGGCTGTATTAAATCATACCAGTACATGGCAGATCGGCGTGTTTTATGTTTTTAATAAAAAGTAATAATTTTAAGAGGGACATATTTCACCGAAACAATTCAAACAAACATTTTTCGGTTCATTTATAAAAATTGGTTATGAAAATAAAAAGATCTATCCTGATGACAGCAACCCTGGCAGTATTCACTGCCATCGGTTGCTCAGGTCAAACTGCTCCCAAAACGCAGCAAGCACAAAGGCAAACTGAAATGATTCCAACAACCACCGAGAAAAAAATGTTTTATGGATTCTCTGTGGATATACCAACTGGCTGGCAACTATTTCAATCAGGCAGTTGTTCTGAGCTATCCTTTATTTCCTGGGATCCCAATCATCCTGAGCGCCAGTTCTTTTATTATGGAACCGCCGGTATCTGCTATATGAGTTATCAGCAAAAACAGGTGGATGACAATTATGTAAGAATGGGAGGAATGCGGTCAGCACTAATAGGTTCACCTGTTATTACTCCTTTTACCCCTGAGAATTTTGTAATGAATTATCATTTATTCGCAGAGCGGAATCAGGGCGGACAATATGGTCAGAAAATGCCCGAAATGTATAATGTTCAGATCATTTCAGTGAACCGTCAACCCGCAGGGATGCCTTATCCGGCGAGTGCTGCCATGATTAGGGCCGTCTACACCAACAGGAATAAGACAATGGTAAGCGAAGGGCTATTTCTGGTAACCGTATTACCTTTACATCTCACTGCTTATGGTCCGGCTTCCAGTTTGGGAGTGATCTATTCCTTCACAGGTATTACTGCGGCATTGGGACAGTTGGATAACAGCCTTACTCCTTTATCCAATTGTATCAGCAGTTTAACGATCGATCAGAATTATGTAAACAATTGCATACAGATATCCAATCGTCAAACACAATCTGTTCTGGAGCAGGGCAAAATGCTCTCACAAAGTTCAGATAATATGATCAAGGGATGGCAGGCCAGATCGCGTACCGATGATATCATCAGTCAAAAAAGAAGTGATGCTATTTTAGGAAGAGAAAGGCTGTATGATCCCGTAACCAAACAGGTCTATAATGTTGACAATACTTTTACGGATAAATATTTGACCGATCCACAGAAATACAATTTACCCAATCTGCAAAGACTTCCTGCCAGTGATTATAATTTATGGAGTCAACCCACACTGAATGGTGCTGAGCGTATCGTAAGAAATTATTAGAGCAAACATATACCTAAATTTTTCCCAAATAAACGTTCAATACTGAGTTTACGGAACTTTGATTTATGGGAGGTTTTTTTGGGAAAAGGCAGCGCATTTGCAAAAAGAAGTTTTATTGAAAATGGCTTGATATAAAATTAGTCTCACAAAAGGAAGGTATTAAGGGACAATGTTTGTAATTGACAGGTATATTTTTTGTTATATTTATACTCAATTCAATAAAGAATGAAAACCCTTCTCATTGCATTAATAATTTTATTCTTTTCTAAAAATTTAAATGGACAACCTGTAAGACATATTTTTTCTGATAGCCTGAATAATCTCGATTTTGCTCCAATCACAAAGGATAATTGTAAAAAAAAAATGTAAAGAGGATGGTTGTTTATGCAATCGATGAAAGAAAAAAGGATTCTGGAATAATACATAGCTATTTTTTTGATACAGCAGGCAACTGCATAAGAGCTTCAATTTCAACACAAAGGCAGAAAAGCAGTTTTGACTTATTAAACGTTAATTATGATTACAAGAATAATTTAGCTGTAAGGTATAGCCCATCAACAAATAAACGGAAAATAAAAGTAGTTAATCAGTATATTGGTGATTCAATTAAGTATTCAACTGAATTTATTGTAGATAGCACTTCTGAGGTTGTTACTGGATATACAACAACCTATTATAATGCCAGAAAATTATTGCATCAAATAGTTAATTACAATGCAAACCATGGAGTCATCTCTATCTTTACTTACACTTATACTGAGAATGGACTACCCTTTAAAATTGAAGAAACAGATATAGTTGGTAATTTAATTAATTCGTGGTTGTATGAGAATAAATATAATAATCATGGAAGAAAAATGAATTTCTATTTTATAAAAAATAAAGAAAGGATATTGATCAATAAATGTTTTTACAACGAAAGGAATCAATGTATCGAAGTAGATTGTTATCAACATAACCAAGTAGTATACATTTATACATTTCAATATAATATTGATGGGACAGTATACGGATCTGCACTTGAATCAATGGACTTACCAAGAAATAGTATCCTTAGGAAAAGGATATATAAATATTACTATTTGAATAATTAGATTAAATTAACCCCATCATTTAGTAAATAAAGAAGTTAAAATTGCTATTAAATCCCATAAAACGATCTATTGTTTAAAATTCAATTATCAAATTGATATAAAATATAAAACCATGAAGAATTTATTAATTCTGATCGCATTATTAATTTCAATTTCTTCAATTGCACAGGACATGCAAAAATATCTCACAGAAACAAAAGAGATGGTGCAACAAAAAAAGTATCAAGAAGCAAATGAACGTTATGAATGGTTTCAAAATCATGCTCTTGAATATGACGCAGCAATGGTAGGTGTCCGCTCATCTTTTGCTTTATCTTATTGGAAATCCCTTGCTGACATTTATCCTCCTGCAATGGCAGCAATGAAAGAAATGCGAGATAAAAAAACAAACCAATTGATTGATAGTATTGCTTCAGTAAAATTATTTTCCGACGTTGCATCGCTTAATAGAGAACTTAATGAGGAACAAAAAACTATTTCTCTTTTTGAAAAAATAGATAGCACAGACCATAATAAAGCATCTAAATGCTTTCACTATGCCAAGAATGCTTTATTCAATGCTAAACGTTATGACATACTTCGCAATTTTATTGGAAATCCAATGAATGAGTTTCAAGAGATAAAAGACGAACGAAGTTTACTATTTCGACCTTACAAAAGTGATGATACGTATGCTGTAAATATGAGAAAAAGATATGCGGACAATAATTTTGTAGAAAAAACCCTTCGTTTAATAAAGTTTACTCTTGCGGTTGATGATTATGAGTCAGCAAAAAAAATAAAATCAGAAGCGATTCAGATAGTTAATGATAATCGACTTAGGGATATTGAAATGCTTAAAGAAAAGAGTTAACTAAGCAAAACAAGGCATAAAAATTAAATCGTCAGTATAAAGTGGATTAAAATCATTTTCCCATAAAACGACCCTTTTATTAAACATCAAATTCTCTTTCATTAAAAAAGCCGCAGGTAAACACCTGCGGCCTCACTCGGCTTGGCTGTATGCAGGCAGGCAGGAACATCTTGTAACTCCAGTGTTTTTTTGTCGTCGTTTGTACTATAAAATATAGTTTTCTTTTGCCCCTCTCCAAGGCTTCTTTTACCTTTCTTTTGGTTTTTGTGGAGCAGACCAAAAGAAGTCCCGAAGAAGGCCAAAAGAAATCCCGATTTTGGAATATTTTTTATGCTATTGCGGAGAAAGACCCTGCTACCGATAATGTTCATCGAAATGTCACTGCGGATGGATAATGATAATCAGACTAAGTCTGATTTTTATTTAAAAATCCAAAGACACCCTTCGGAATCTTTGGATAGCAGGGAAGAAAATAAAAGAGTCTCATAATACCACCCTTTATAAGACTATTTTAAAAACTGCCATTTTACTAATGCCGCCAAATCATCAACCAAAAAATTCGAACTCAGCTATTTATTGGCACTTTAAGTGACATTTGTTGATTCTTCATTGAATCGCCATTTTTATTTTTACATATTTCCTTTACCGGAGGAGGGATTGAGGCAAATAAACTATTTACTCTTGAGATTAATACTGCCCTTTTTTCTTATGATTCAAATCCTTACTATTGAATCATTCAAAAACTTCTCTTTCACCCTTTCCGGTTGTGATTCTTTTTCATTGATCTTTTTCTTCAATATTCTTCTTTCTTCAACAGCCCGGACTTTACGCTGGAATCAGGGGACCAGATAGCTGGGTTTTCCAAAATACCCTTTTTCAATACTTTATTCACCCGTGTAATTGCGTTTATTTTGATTTGTTTAGCATTGCACTTTTATGAGTATCTTAATCCATCCAATTACAAAAAAAATGAGATTATCGATCCTGTTAATTATATCAGTAATTAGCTTTTCGGAATTAAAAGCTAACGATTCATTAATTGTAAAGCTGAATCAAACAAATTTTCAGAAAGGTGATACGCTTTCTTTTGATTGCAATTTGTCTAATTATCATTCGGATGGATTGTCTGCCGTAACCATGAATGTATGGCTCGAAGATATTTATGGAAACAACAGATGGAAATTTAGATATCCATTCATCAACGGAGAACTTTCAGGGAATTTGGTCATAGATAGCAAATTACCTGATGGGAAATATGCTGTAAACTTTATTATCGAAAAACAATTTTGCAGAATTGAAGGTAAAATAAAAGATTATTATCCATTAAAGAAAGGAGTGCTCTGTGCTATGTTTACTAAAGACAGTGAGCGCTTTTTTGATACTATTAGCCCTGCAATAGACGGAAGTTTCAAATTGCCGAAATTAGTATTTGAAGATTCATGCAATTTATTTTTCTCTCCCATCGGGAAAAAACAAAATGATTTGTTTATCAAATTAACAACCCCATTAGATTCAGTATTTACACCTGTTGCTGTTAATACTTTATTTGTTACAGTAGGAAACCCAAACCATTTAGTTCAGGCAGATACACTTAAATCTTATACGTTTAAGAAAGAGAAGTTTGAACGAACCACATTACCTGATGTAATGGTACAAACGATTAAGAAGAAGAAAGTAGAAATGTTCGATCAGGAATATTCAACAGGGCTTTTTGCTGGAGGAATGCCAACTATTTATGATGGATTAGAAAGTAAGCAGATTGCCAATTCGATAGATCTCTTTCATTTTTTGCAGGGGAAGTTTACTGGACTGAAAGTGGACTTTAATACATACAGATTTACTTACCGTGGAAAGACAGCATCAATTTACCTTGACGAATGGAAGATGCAGTCTAACCAATTATTTGCTGTTAATGTTGAAGATATAGCGATGATAAAAGTTTTCCGCCCCTTTGAAGGAGGGCCTTCATTGAAAGGTGGCTTCAGTATTTGTATCTATACCAAACAGGGAAATTATATGGATAATGAATCCCGAAAATATAATTTCGTGGTACATGGTTATACTCCATTAACGGCGATCTGGAAATAATCTCCCGGCGTATCTAAATGCCTTTATTTTTCTTTCAGTATCAGAATCACTCCTTCCCTTTTTCGATGCTTATTCCGCCTGCATTGGTATAAATGGTTATTTAAGATTTAACAGATGCTTTGTCTATCCAAATGCGGATAACAAAGACGATGCTGTTGTAAAAAGTCGAATATTGGATACCCTCTTTACTCACTTTGAAAATGTAAAGTGCCTGATTATCGATGTCAGGGATAACATTGTCGGGAATGATGAATTTGCCTACGAATGGCTGACAGATTTACCAACAAAAAACTGCTTGTTAATTATATCAAAACCCGGATACCTGGTGGCGGATAGAATGAGTTTGGGGAGCCCGAAACTTGGTATATGGAACCCAAAGGCAAATCAGCTTTCTTAAAACAGGTGATCCTGCTTACGAACGATAAAACGGTCAGTGAAGGCGACCTTTTTACAATGCTCATGAAAGAACTACCTCAGGTAAAAATTGTTGGTACTAACTCCAGCGTTGTCTATTCCGACATGTATGGGTTTACGCTGCCGAATAAATGGCTAATATCACTATCGAATCACTTGTACCTGAATGCTGTACTTATTTGTTATGAATGCATTGGGACACAGTGATATTAATGTTCAAAACAGCAGGAAGGACCTAATAAATAGGTACGATCCTGTTCTTGCCTCAGCTATTCACGAACTCGACAAAAAACAACACTAAATCAGCTTGGAATCTCTATTGCTATTGCTGTCACATTTCACTAATCTAACTGAATTGAAATCGCTTATTTTGCTTTATCCATAAAGGAAATACTGCCCATGATGCTAATCAGTATTATTCCTAAGAAAAATAGGAACAATCCTAATTTGCTTTTTGAATTTATCTTACTCACCCTAAAAAGTAAATATCCTGCCAGCAAATTAAATAGTGCCCATAAAACATTAGTCAAAGGAGATGAAAGCCCTTTACCCGGAGGATCGGAGAATGGCGTCGGAAAAGCATTTCCTGAAATTCCGTTAACAAAATGTGGAACTACATTTGTTAAAAACGCTCCTGCAAAAAATCCTGCAATGTAATGATACCACTTCATGGGTTCTTCCGGTGATTTGTCGGTATTTGCCATAGTTTTAAGATTTACTGTTTTATAAAATACTCAGCGAGTCTCATTTTTATCGGCTCTTGCAGTTTATTGCAAAATAGTACTTTTTAAATTATTGTCAGCGGTTAGTCTAAAGCGCAGTGATCAAAGCAGTCCATCCTGTTTGATGACTTGCCCCCATTCCCTTAGATGAGTCACCATGATAATATTCATGAAATAAAATGAGGTTTTGATTCTCTGGAAATTGATAAAACCAATTATAATTTTCGAATACCGGACGCTCATCATTTTCATTTCGTAAAAAAATGGACCAGTTGCGTTCAATAAGAATTTCAGCAACTTGTTCCAACGAAATATGTTTTCCTGAATGCAAGGGGAATTCAATTGATAATTGATCTTTATAGAAGTCGGCATACTTCAAAATAGCTTTTATCAATAAATAGTTTACAGGCATCCATACAGGACCGCGCCAATTAGAATTGCCTCCAAATAAGCCGGATATCGAATCCCCTGGATCATAACTCACGGAATAATTCTCATTTTCTATTTGGATGTTGTAAGGATTTTTCTCATAATATTTGGACAATGCCCTGACACCTCCCGGTGCCAGAAATTCCTGATCATCTAAAATCTTATAGATCAATTGCGTTAGCTTATTTTCATCTGCTAATGAGAGTAATAATTGTTGTTCATCTAGGCTCTCTTTATGCGCAGCATACTTATTGTTTTGTGTTCGGTATTGTATAAACCAATCCATTCTTTTTTTAAAGTCAGGTAGTTTATTCAATTGGTCTTTATGAATGATCGAAACAGCAAAGAGCGGCGAAAGCCCGACTACTGATTTTAATTTTAATGAAACCGGATCACTATTTGACAAGCTTAAAATATCGTAGTAAAAATTATCTTCCGCATTCCATAAGCCAAATTCATTCAATGCCCCGGCAATTAAAACAAAGTGCTCATAAAATTTGGTCACCGTATTTTCAAAAGCTTTATCCAGCATCGCTATCTCGCAGGCAATGTCCATCATATTTAAAGCATACATTCCCATCCAACTTGTTCCATCGGTCTGCTCTAAAGCGATTTCTCCTGTTAACTGACTGCTTCTGTTAAATACACCAATATTGTCCAAGCCAAGGAATCCTCCTTCAAAAACATTATTGCCATTGGCATCTTTTCTATTAGCCCACCAGGTAAAATTTATGATCAGCTTTTGAAATATTTTTTTTAAAAAATCGGTATCACCTGTTCCTTTTTTTTCTTTTTCTATACGATAGACCTCCATAGCAGCAAATGCCTGCACGGGAGGATTTACATCACTAAAATTCCATTCATAAGCTGGAATTTGCCCATCCGGATTCATATACCATTCCCTGGTTAGAATGATGAGCTGATTTTTTGCAAATTCAGGATCAATGGCTGCAACCGCGATACAGTGAAAAGCCAGATCCCAGGCGGCATACCAGGGATACTCCCATTTATCGGGCATCAGGATAATATCCTGGTTCTTCAAGGTTTTCCAGTTACTGTTTCTTCCATTCAATCTTGAATCACTTGCTGCTGTGATTCCGTCACCCGAATTCAGCCATCTTTCCACATCAAAATGATAGTATTGTTTACTCCACAATAAACCCGCAAATGCCTGACGCCTTATAGATGCCTGATCTGCTGTGATATTCTTGGGTAGAATATCCTTGTAAAAATCATCAGCTTCCATTTTACGCGTTTCAAATATTTTTTCAAATCCCTGTTCAAATGGGGTTTGCTGATTAATATTACTTAATCGAAGAAAGAGCGTTGTTGAATTATTTGCTTTTACAGTTCTATCATAAACAGGAGAACATTTCGTTCCTTCTTTTTTTGATTTGAGCGCTTCGATATTTTTTTGATGAATAAGCGCATCATGAAATGCATCTTTAACAAAAGGAAATGTGTTGGAGCGATTAAACAACTTTTCGAAATTGGTTTCATTTTCTGTAAACCAAACAGTATCCGTTTCCTGAAAATAAAAATAATAATCACCTAATTGCTCATGTGTTGCTTTAACGGATGTACGATCCATGTATTCAAGTGAAGGTTTTTGTTTTACTCCGTTAAACTGCCATTTATTGTAGAACCATAGTGTTGGGAGAATAGTGATCGCGGCATCTTCTGAAGACCTGTTTATAATTTCGATTTTAATAAAAATATCTTCGCTCGATTGCTTGGCATACGTTGTATAAACATCAAAATATTTTTGATCATTGAAAACACCTGTATCCAGGATCTCATATTCCGTTTCCTGTTTGGTTCTGTTTTTGTTTGCATTGATCAGATCTTCATAAGGAAATGCAGCAATTGGATATTTGTACAAATACTGCATGTAATAATGCGAAGGAATATTATCGACATAATAATACAGTTCTTTTACATCTTCTCCATGGTTTCCTTCACCATTGGTTAAACCGAATAACCGTTCCTTTAGAATTGGGTCTTTACCATTCCATAAAGCGATCGAAAAACAAAGGTTTTGATCATAATCGGATATGCCCGCTAAGCCATCCTCACCCCAGCGATATACACGGCTTCTGGCATGGTCATGAGGGAAATAATTCCAGGCATCGCCATTTTCACTATAATCCTCTCGTACAGTTCCCCACTGTCTTTCGCTTAAATAGGGGCCCCATAATTCTAAAGGGATCTCTTTTTTTGCATTGTTATCTAAGCGGATTTGTTCTTCATTCATGAATATCCTGTTTATCCGTTTGTACTAAATCCCGGGTAAAGGGTCATTCCACCGTCCATGAAAATGGTAGTACCGGTTATATAATCAGAATCATCACTTGCCAGCCAAACTGCCAGGTTCCCAATATCTTCAGGTTGGCCTATTCTGTTATAGGGAATTAAAGTGAGCAATTTATCTAAGGCTTCGGGAGTATCCCAAGCCGATCTATTGATAGGCGTTTGAATTGCTCCCGGGCCAATACTGTTCACACGAATTTTTTGAGGAGCTAATTCCTGGGCCATACTTTTCATGAGCATCATGATCCCTCCTTTCGAGGTTGCGTAATTAACATGTCCACCCCAGGGGATCACTTCATGTACACTGCTCACACAAATGATTTTTCCCAAGGCTTTACTGCGCTCCGGAACAAACCCTCTTTTTATAAACTCTCTAACGGCTTCTCTGGCACATAAAAACTGTCCTGTTAGATTGATATCTAAAACCAATTTCCAGTCGGACAGTGACATGTCTTTAAAAGGTGAATCTTTTTGTAATCCGGCATTATTAACAAGAATATCTATCGTTCCAAACTGAGCAAACATTTCCTGAAACATATTTTGAACTTCATCTTCTTTACTTACATCAGCCATTAGAGCGATCGCTTTTCCTCCAAGATCTTCTATTTCTTTCACTACTTCCTGAGCGGCTTCAGGATGTGTTACGTAGTTAATAGCAACATTCGCCCCTTCTTTAGCCAAAGCAATGGCAACTCCTTTTCCTATTCCGCTGTTGGCACCGGTAACCAAAGCAGATTGTCCCTGTAATTTTAATGCTGTATTCATTTTATCGATTATTTTATTTGTATTTTATTTTATAAATAAGGATGATGATCGAAAAGATTAAAGTAACTGCATTGGCTGCAATAATTGGAATATTATTGGAAAAAATGCCAAACAATAACCACAATAATGTACCAAATGCAAAAAGTGAATACATGAAAAAAGATATACCCGAAGTGTTTTTTGTTTGTATTGTTTTTATGGCTTGTGGTAAAAATGAGATAGTGGTACAGGTTGCAGCAAATAAACCAAGTATAGTTATGTAGTTCATATTTATTGATCTTTTATTTTTTGTCCTGAGAAGTTTTACAAGATATACATTTCATTCTTGTAAAAACAGTTTACGATCATCTGATAAAGTTGAACCACCGTTTTATGAATCAATCAATTCTTCCTTTCTTATTCAGAGATCAAATGAGGAATAAAGCGGCTAAGATTATCTGTTATTAAATTTGCGGATTCACGAATACCTATACCGGATGGTTGTTGTCCGATTATCCAACTGCCAATTACAGGATAGTTATTGTTGAAGGAAGGAAGTTTAAACAATTGTTGATAGATAAAGCCTTCATCGCCGTAATCACCACTTGTCTCTAGTAAATTAATTTCGTTTTCCACTACTTTTATATTAGCACCCTCTCTCGAAAGAATGGGTTTCTCAACATAAGAATCCAGTTTATCTTTTTCAAAATATGCAGGTAAGAGATACGGGCATTCGGGATATAATTTCCATAAAACGGGAAGGATCGCTTTATTGGACAGGATCATTTTCCAGGCCGGTTCTATCCAAAAGGTATCGTTTACATCTTCTAAAATATTCTTTCCAAAAGCATCTTTTACAAGCCATTCCCAGGGATACAATTTAAAAATATTCGATATTGGGTTATTCTCAAGGTCAACAAATTTTTTTTGCGATTCGTCCCAACCAATATCGTCGATATAGATAAGCTTGGTTTCTAATCCTGCCTGCATGGCACAGTCTCGTAAATATTCAATATTGGTCAGGTCTTCCAATGTATCTCTGAGACAAGTAAAATGGAGAGTGTCTTTGTGTAAATACTTTATCAGATATTGCCAATATGCAATCAGTTTTTCATGAATACTGTTAAACTGGTCTTTGCTCTTATCAAAATCCTGCAACCAGAACCATTGCACAATACCTGCTTCATATAAACTGGTTGGCGTGTCTGCATTAAACTCAAGCAATTTTAATTCTCCGTTTTTATAGCACAGATCAAATCGTCCGTATATGGCCGGATCATCATCATTCCAACTTTTTTCAATGAGTGGGATGAAAGTGGTGGGAATATGAAATTGATGATATAAGTTATTATCTATAACGTGCTGAACAGCACCCAAACACAAATCCCATAATTCTGCAGTTGCTTTTTCGATACATTCAATTTCAGCCATGCTGAAACTATAATATACTGACTCGTCCCAATAAGGAACAGAACTTGTATGAAAACCAAAGCCCAGTTTTTCAACAGCTTTTTGCCAATTGTTACGTGCCGGTATCGAAACTCTTTGCATAAAAGATTACAGTCGCATATGATTAAAAAAATAGAATTTAACTACTGACAGAAAAGCCACTTTCACCAAATCCGCCTCTTACTATTCCGCTTTTTGCAGCGCTGGTTCCGATATTCGAGTTTTCATGAATGGCAGATGAATAATACCCAACCCGATTATAACGGTTATTATTATAAGTTCCATAGGGTCTGAAAACATAATAACCACCATAGTAATGTGTACGGGAATAGGGCGCAGTGCTATCGCTTCTTATATAGGTTTTATTGGTACTTCCTTCCCAGTCTCTCTGCTGTGTTTGATAGGAAGAAAGTAAAGCTGTTAGGAGTATCAGTTCAATTTGTTTTGATTTTTTCATGCTTCCCGGTACTTTATTTTATGGTAATAAAGATCTCATAATCCTTTTTTATATGAGCAGGAATAGTATCCCCGTCTTTATTTTCTGCTACAGTATGTTCTATGCCTAAGGCAGGGATGGTATCGCGATATTCAATGTTTCTATATTCCTTGTTATCAGCCCATACTTTATGTTTCGTAATTAAGATATCATGCAGACTATCCAAATGATTAACTGAGACAGATGTTTCAACAGCCCCGTCTTTATTTACAGTATTTGTAATATCCTCATTATTTATTTTGATAGTATCAGGTTCATTATTACAGGAAAATAAAAACAGGACCGATGCTACACTCAAGCATAAAGCAAGTTTCATAAAATAATTTTTATAATATTAATCAAATTTTCTTGATAAATAAAGTTAGAACTATATATCATTGATGCTTAAATAAGCCCGTGTATTAAGAGGCTGCATACAAATAGCTTAAGCCAAACCCACCCCTTTTTGGGTTATGATTTATTTGAGAATCTGCTACGGCTTTTAGGGAGTAGGATACGATGGTCCTATCCTTGTATAAGGGATCTGCAGTAGGATATGCCCGCACTCTTCTTACCATAAATGCCTCTTGCCAGATCGATATTGAATTCGGTTCATTATTCATCAAAGCAGAATGGTTTGTTTCTGAAATCTTTTTTGAATTGTTGCAGGAAGCAAGGGCAGCAGTAATAAGAATAAGTTTTATTCGGCTTGTCTTTTTCATGGCAGAAATTATACAACAATTTCCGTGCCTGTTGAATCAACTATAATTGAAAATATTTACTTTTTTAAAGTGGAGAATTCAGCCAGCTTTTTAGTTTCATAAAACCACCCACGTTTGAGACCAACTCTTCCTACACATCAAAATTCCTTTGATTACTAAAAATGGCATTCAATTTTTTCTAAAATCGGCAATTTCAGTTTGCTATTCACCGAATACTATATTCAACTTTTATACTATTGTGGCTATATTGCCCGTAATATAAAAGAACCCTCTTAAATAAATCGTCAAGCAATGCAAACGAAATGGATATTGCCCTTAACCCTATGCCTTTTTCTCTTTCATAAAGCATTTACGCAATCGGCTACAAAGTTATCATTACAAGAAATCCTAATGATTGGCGAATCCAATTATCCTTTATTAAAGTCAAAAGCAATTGAAGTTGATGCTGCAAAAAAAAGTGTGGAGACAAGTAAGAATACAAATATCCCTACTTTGGATGCTTCTTATCAGATCAATTATGCAACGCATAATAATATTTCAGGGATACTGTATCCGCAATTTATTCTGCCCATTAGCGGGCCACCTTCAGCAACAAATGAGTTAAGCGGTGTTTTTGGAAGTGCAACAAGTCTTTTGCTGAACTGGCAACCGGTTACATTTGGTCAGCGTGAAGCACAAACTGCATATGCCGAAGCAGGGGTAAGTTATGCTGCTTCAGATGCTGCCAATGAGATCTTTCAATACAAGGTCAAACTGATCAATTCATATCTGGACGCATTAACAACGAATGAACTGATCAAAGTGTATGAAGAGAACCTGATTCGCTCTCAAACCAATTTATCAAGAGTTAAAATTCTGGTGTTAAATGGCATTAAACCGGGCGTTGATACTGCATTGTTCTTTTCAGAACAGTCTAAAGCAAAGATCGATCTACTCGGCATCAAGAAAAATAATGAACAGGCGATGATTCTATTAACACAATTATTAGCCTCTAAAGAAAATATCCCTATCGGAGATAGTTCATACTTTAATAAACTTCCGCAATATCTTTTAGGGGCAGATACCATTAAACACCCTTTGCAATCATTGTATACTTCCTCTATTGAATTAGACAAAGCGAAAAGAAGATCTCTTACTAAAACAACGGCACCCATGCTAAATGTTTGGGGAACTACTTATGCAAGAGGCTCAGGTATCAGTTATGACGGAACTGTTAACAGCATTGACGGATTGGGATTACAAAGATTTAACTACGGTGTAGGTGTACAGTTCAGCTTGCCATTGCTGCAATCTTTCAGAATTAGATCACAAGTGCATCAGGAAGATCTTTTGATAAAAGCAGATGAAGAAAAATTAAATGGGATCAATCTGCAACTCAATAAGCAGTTACAAACCGCAGATACCATATTGCAGTATTCATTACAGGTAGTTAAAGAAACTTATCCATTGCTGCAATCATCCGAGTACGTTTATAAAACAATTGTATCCCGCTATCAGGCAGGTCTTGCTAATTATGCTGATGTGATACAGGCTCAATACGATTTAGTAAAAGCAAAAGTGGATTATAAAACAACATACATGGCTGTTTGGAAAGCCCTATTGTATAAAGCTGCTGTAACCGGAAACCTAAACTTATTTCTAAATCAGGTCAAATAAAGGTGATATGAATATTATTAAGGGCGCTTTACAAAAACCTGTAACTGTTATTGTAGCAATCATTGCGATACTGTTCTTTTCATTTTTGTCCATTCAAAAAATGAAGATCGATATATTTCCTAAAATGGGTTTGCCAACCATTTATGTGGCGCAACCCTATGGTGGGTTATCGGCCGAACAAATGGAAGGATTTATTACTTCTTATTATGAATATCATTTCCTCTATATAACGGGTGTAAAATTTGTTGAATCAAAATCCATACAAGGTGCGGCCATTATTAAATTGGTTTTTCAGGATGGTACGGATATGAGTCAGGCCATGGGTGAAGTAGTGGGTTATGTAAATCGTTCAAGAGCGTTCATGCCGCCGGGAACAGTTCCCCCGTTTATTACCCGTTTTGATGCAGGAAGTGTTCCTGTTGGACAATTGGTATTTCGATCAGAAACGAAAACCCTTGGAGAGATACAAGATCTTGCTCTATTTAAAGTGCGGCCGATGTTTTCGACTTTGCCGGGCGTATCAGCGCCGCCTCCATTTGGAGGAAATCAGAAAACTGTGATCATTAAAGTAAATCCCGATAAAATTCGGGACTATCATTTATCACCTGATGATATTGTTCAGGCTTTAGCAAGATCTAACACCATTTCACCGGCAGGTAATATCAGGGTTGGAGATGAAACATTGATCACTCCGCAAAATACCGTAGTAGAAAATATTAAAGAACTGGAAAATGTTCCATTAAAATTAGGGGCTGATGCTTCTGTTTATGTAAAAGATATTGGGAATGTAGAACTGGGAGCAGATGTTACAACGGGTTATGCTTTGATCAATGGAAAACGTTCTGTCTATATTCCCGTTACCAAACGTGCCGATGCTTCCACATGGGATGTTGTACAGAGAGTAAAAAAAGCATTACCCGATATGCAGGCTGCTGTTCCTGATGATATAAAGATCTCTTATGAATTTGATCAATCGGGATATGTTATTCAGTCCATTAAAAGTCTTGTTTTTGAAGGTGGCTTAGGTGCGATCCTTACAGGATTAATGGTACTGTTATTTTTAGCCGATAGGAGGGCTGCATTGATAGTTGTGTTAACAATTCCGTTGGCATTATTATCCGCAGTCATTTGTTTGTCGCTTCTCGGGCAAACCATTAATATTATGACTTTAGGAGGATTGGCATTAGCCATTGGGATCTTGGTTGATGAAGCTACTGTAACCATTGAAAATATCCATAGCCATATAGAATCAGGAAAAGCAAAACAAAGAGCGATCCTTGATGCCTGTATGGAGATAGCATTACCCAAATTACTCATATTATTGTGTGTTCTCGCCGTGTTTGTACCTGCACTTTTTATGACGGGAATACCCGGTTCCATGTTTCTTCCTTTATCATTAGCAGTTGGATTAGCAATGATTGCCTCATTTCTTTTATCTCAAACATTTGTACCGGTTGCGGCTAATTGGTTATTGAAAGATAAAACAGCAGGATCTTCTCACCATCGATTCGAAGATTTTAAATCGAAGTATAAAACCTTTTTACAAAAAACAGCTGTTAAATCAAATTGGCTGACCCCCGGTTTTATTGTGCTGTCCGTTGCTTTATGGTTAGGACTATACTATATAAGCGGAACGGATATCTTTCCCAAAGTAGATGCCGGACAAGTGCAGATGCGATTACGTTTACCATCTGGAATAAGAGTAGAAAGAACAGAGGAAGCAACTAAGAGACTTTTACAGATAGCAGATAGTATTACTCATGGAAATATTAAGATCAGTTCCGCATTTGTTGGAACACAACCATCCAGCTATCCGGTTAATTTGATTCATCTATGGACAAGTGGACCGAATGAAGCAGTTATTAAAATTAATCTGAAAAAAGAGGCAGGCATTCGGATCGAATCATTTAAAGAACAGATCCGTGCCGCGATCAAATCATCATTGCCCGAAACTAAGATCTCTTTTGAGCCCGGAGATTTAGTAGAACAAGTGATCAATCTTGGCTCAAATAATCCTATAGAAATTGCAGTATTGGGGAAGAACTTATCTCAATCGAAAGAAATAGCAGATGAACTGCAAAAAAAGCTGTCGGTTATTCCATATTTACGCGATTTGCAAATTGCAACTGCCCTCGATTATCCTACTCTTAAAATTGATATTGACAGAGTAAAAGCAGGGAAACTGGGATTAACTGTTGACCAAATAGGTAAATCATCTGTTGCAGCAACATCATCAAGTAGATTTACACAACCTAATTATTGGTTAGATAAAACAACAGGAACAGCTTATCAGGTACAGGTTGAATATCCTCAATACAAAATGAATTCACCTGAACAAGTAGAATTGATACCGGTTTCAACAAACTCGAATAATCCTGTTTATTTAAGAGACGTGGCTGTATGGAAAAAAATAAAATCGCCCGGTGAATACGATCGTATCAATCAGCAAAGATTCATTACCCTTACTGCCAATATCTATGAGAAAGATCTAGGAACCGCCACAAAAGATGTAAATGCGGCAATCAAATCTTTGAATGAATTACCCAAAGGGGTTAAAATAAATCTGCGGGGGCAAGCAGATCTGTTAAGTCAAACCATCAGTGAATTAGAGTACGGATTGATCATTGCAGTAGTGGTTGTCTTTTTATTGTTGGCCATCAGTTTTCAATCGTTTCGTTCAGCAATAACCATTCTTTCCATCATACCCGCTGTATTAACAGGATCGCTTTTATTATTGTTCCTTACCGGTAAAACGTTGAATATTCAAGCCTATATGGGCGTCATTATGGCGATTGGAGTGGCAGTTGCCAATGCCATTTTATTTATTACCAATGCCAACCAATATCAAAAACAAAATAATGAACTGGCTTATGTAATTGCTGCCGGAAATAGAATAAGACCCATCTTAATGACAGGTCTTGCAATGATAGCAGGAATGATTCCCATGGCAATTGGCATTGGAGAGGGAAGCGATCAAACTGCCCCATTGGGTATTGCAGTAATTGGCGGACTGCTTTTTTCAACGGTCAGTACACTTATATTCTTACCTATAACTTATCGTGCGATGTATAATAAAAGAATATACAAAAGCAATTCATTAGACCCCGATGATATAAACAGTAAATATTATGAAAGCAAATAAAAATTTGATCTGCTTAAAACTTAAAATTCAAAAGATGAAGTATTCTTTGAGTTCAATAATGATCATTTCTGTGCTGTTCATTTTGGCAAGTGGTTGTAAGCAAAATAATAATGAACAGTCTGCTAAAAAAAGTATTCCCGATTCGGCTACTGTTTTTATATTAAAAAAGCAAAACATCAATAAGCAGTTTACTTTTCCTTCAGAACTTTCTGCCATGGACCGAGCAGAGATATTTGCTAAAGTAATCGGCTATATCAAAACAATTAAAGTTGATATCGGTGATCATGTTAAACAGGGGCAGTTAATTGCACAACTGGATGCGCCGGAAATTATTTCGAATTATGAACAGGCAAATGCCGAAGTTCAAACTGCCTATTCAAAATATCTTGGAAGCCTCGATACTTATAATCGAATTGTAAATGCATCAAAAGTAGATGGAACGGTTGCTCCGATTGAGCTTGAGAAAGCCAAAACCAATATGTTGGCCGAAAAATCTGTATGGGACGCTTCCAGATCTAAATTAAATGCATTCGCAGAATTAAAAAATTATTTGAACATAACTTCTCCATTTAGCGGTATAGTTACACAAAGAAATGCAGATGCAGGCGCCTTGGTTGGATCTGCCACACAAAAGCCAATTGCTGTGATTGAAAATACAAATACACTAAGATTAAGAGTACCGGTACCGGAGGCCTATACTGCAACATTACCTGATTCTTCCTTTATCGCTTTTACAGTAGATGCACAACCTAATAAAAAATATTATGCAGAACTGAGTAGGAAGAATGATATGATTGGTAAAGAAAACAGAACTGAAACATGGGAGTTTGTATACAACAATGATAAACTGGAATTAAAATCCGGCATGTACGCGAATGCGATCATTAAATTAGGACGAACTACAACTTCTTTTGCAGTCGCCTCTTCCGCCATTGCTACTACTTTAGAAAAGAAGTTTGTTATCCGCTTAAAAAACGGTACTGCTGAATGGGTTGATGTACGGAATGGAATTAATATGGGTGATAAAACGGAAGTATTCGGAAACCTGATTGAAGGCGATACTTTATTGATAAAAGCTACTGATGAAATAAAGACAGGCCTTAAATTAATTCCAAAATTTGATAAAAGGGAATAATTGATGAAAGAAGTAATTGCAGCATTTTTGCTATATCCTCATTTCGTTACTGCTCAAACTAAAATAAAAACCATAATCAAGAATTCTGATACAAAAAAAACCGCTGTTCAGTTATCGTTTTCAATAATCAAATAAAATGCCTTTGTTTATACTTTTAATCATCAGTCTCAACATATAGATATTCTTAAGTATCAATTTTTTGCGATGTTGATAAAATTTTCCTCTAACATTTATGCATATCCAATACCCATATTGAACTTAAATTACCGTCACTTTTTGGAACCCCTGTTGCTTTGGGTTTATTCGAAGTCGTTTATAGATGGCACCGAATGTTTATTTTAAAATCAATTTATCTATTGGGAAAACGTTCCGGTTACAAGACAAGTTGACAAAAAAAACCCTTATAAAGCACAAAACATCCCTAATTATATAAGAAGCGTATAAGGCTTATATAAGGAGTATATAAGCCTTATATAAGGAGTATGCGCCAAATTGTCTTATAGAGGTCCCGTACTGAAAAACTGACCAGGGTTAGAAGGCGTTCCCGATATCCCGGCTCTCTGTCGACTTCAGCCGGCTAAGGACCCTTATCCTTGATCAGGGAGCCTACTTATAATGTTCGCGAAATCGAAGTCAATATCCTTATTAAATAGCGTAATTTTATATGTAAGTAATTCTGTTCTATGGCTTTCACCAGGTCAATATTGAAACTACATCTGCAATATCGACTACTTATTTCCGAGATGAATTCTGATATTAGTGTACTTCGCATTCTTGAAGATTATCTGAAAGAAATTTTTTTGAAAAAAAGCGAATCTGGAATAGCAAGAAATATAGAATATTTTAAAAATAATTTTAAGCAATTCAGAAAAGAAAATGAAGATCTAAGAGATAAAATGCATCTGAAGAAAATGAAACTCTTTGCATTATTAAAAGAAAAGAAAGCCATTGATTTAAAAACATATAGATCAGATAATCATCAGGAGATCTTGCAGCAATTTAAAAAGTACCACAAAAATTTTGATAAAATTAAAAATGAATTCACGCGCTTTGTAGAGAAAAAAGCATAACCTGCTATCGATCGATTTCCGCAGCCTGTGTAGGGGTTTCATCCCTAAAAACAGATGCCCGATCGGTATGATAGATTCAGAGAATACTGAGTTCATTTTCAGGAAACCGGAAAAGCGTGCGTTTATGATTAAAATACCTTCTAACGAATAAAATGAAAAAAATGAAATGTTTCAAATTAATTGCTTCGTGTTTGACACTTATTGTTTGTTCAGCACAGTTCGCTTTATCGCAGTCCTCATCCCGTTTCAGTTATAATAAATATATTGACAAGGGGGACACATTGAATTACCGTCAACTTTTTCCTGATGCAGAGAAATTGCAAAAATACCCACTGCTTATTTTTTTGCATGGTTCCGGCGAACGTGGCAGTGATAATGAAGCGCAATTGAAATGGGGTGTCATGAATTTTGCAACGGACCAGAATATGATATTGCATCCTGCTATTGTTATTGCACCGCAATGTCCCGAGAAAATGCAGTGGTCTAATTTTTCCAGAACGAATATGGTACTTGAACCGGCGCCGTCTAAACAAATGGAACTATTGGTCGGTTTGATCCATCAGGCAGTTAAGACTTTACCAGTTGATACGAATCGTATCTATATCACCGGTCTTTCCATGGGAGGTTACGGAACCTATGATGCCATAGAACGATATCCCGGTTTGTTTGCCGCAGCTGTTCCGGTTTGCGGAGCAGGAGATACTTCCAAGGCAAAAACAATTGCGCATATACCGATCTGGATCTATCACGGAGCCGAAGATCCCAGTGTCAATCCTAAATATTCTTTAGATATGCTGCTTGCATTAACAAACGCAGGGGCGCATCCCGGGTTTACACAATATCCTTCTACCGGACATTTTTCATGGCTGGGTGCTTATAGCGATGCTTTGATGCTGGAGTGGTTATTTAAACAGCATAAATAAACGGAGTCGTGTTTAAGATTTTATAAAAGGAATTGAGTAAAGCTTTTACCGGTAACCCATAGACTTACGCAGGCATCTGAGTTTTTTAAAAGTAGACTGACTGAGTCTGTCAATATTTTGCAGCTAAGAGCCTTATGCTAATTCTATGATAGCAAGGTTCTCTATTGAGAGAAGGATTAGGAATAAATGAATTAAATTGCTGCTACAATAACCCTTAAGCTTCCAAATGAAAACGAATGCTGCCCGCTCTTGCATGCCATTGAAATGGATGCTGTCCGCTATTATTATTTTATGCATTTCAAAGTCTGCTATAGCACAAAATGATATCCCTGAGTTTCAAAAAAAGTATGTACCGCTCTTTGATGCCGGCATCAATATTTCTTTATTGGAACATTATTGGAGTACTGCCGATGTGATCTTTCAGGCCGGAGATGGCAGAAATCTTGAAAAAGCTTATAAACTTGGATTCAAGACAGTAAGATTACCCATGGATTTTACCTTATTCCTGAAAAATGATAAAGTAACATTCACAGAGGAAGTGAAGAAGAAAATAAGTATGGCATATAATTATATCAATGACCATCACATGACGATGATCCTCTCGTTTCATGAATTTGGTGCCTATGCATTTAAACGTACAACGAATGAACAGATATTGGCTGATACAGAAAAAGGTATAAAGATATGGGCGCAGATCATTGCCTTATTCAAAGGAAAAGGCTATGATAATCTATACTTTGAATTATATGATGAGCCCAGAGCAAAATTTGACGAGACCTGGGAAATGGCGAACAAAATGGCCATGGCAAAACTCAGGCCATTAGATACACAACGATACTGGATCATTGGTACCAACCGTTATATGAGTGTGAGAGGTTTTCAAGGGCTGAATCCCATACCGGGTGATGATAAGATTTTATATTCTTTCCACTTTTATAACCCTTATATATTTACACATCAGGGTGCTCCATGGGATAAAACGAATACCTATTTAACCGGATTACCTTATCCTTATAACCCAAGCGAAATGCCTGCCTTACCCGACAAAGCAAGGACTGATAAGGACATGAGCTATAACTATCAGCACTATTCCGAGAAGGCCAATAAAGAATATATACGGCAAATGTTCATGATGGCACATCAATGGTCAATAAAGAATAATGTACCGATCATTTGTACAGAAACCGGAACTATTGCTACTATTCCCGATACATATCGAAACAACTATATAAGAGATATAGCTGATGTATTAAAATCTTATGGGATACCAATGGTTGTTTGGGAAATAGACCAGAGCTTTAAGATCACTGACAAGAATGGCAATGTTTTGCCTGCTATACTGGATTGGATCGGTTCGTATAAAGAAACAAAATCAACAGAAATTAAGATAAAACCCTTTTGAGTAAATGAATTGCTTCATTAGTCTTACGCGATTTATAATTACTGAAAATTTGCATCCCCCCTTTAAGGTTCAGGGGACCCCTTCTTCGTGATTTCTTCGTAACTTTCTGCTACCATATTGCTGTTTTGTTCGAGACACTGATAAGAACAGCTGAAGAAACCAGTCAAGACGCACGAAAAAGATTAGAGTCAGCCAGCAAGGAACTACTGCTTTGAAAAAGCAACCGATCCCACCCCCCCCATTTTGCAGTTTTATCCGTTTACCGCAAAAAATATCCTTGAACGAAGGATGAGCGAATCAGCGGCGAATCAGTGCCGAATCGGAACCGAACAAACACTTACCGAAAATCAGGTCCATTCTTCCAATTAACCGCAAAAACCATCATGGTCTTGCAGGTTTTTGCTAACTTGTCTCTTCAATTCTTTTTATGCAAAAACCAGTATTGCTTCTCTGCATTTTGTTCCTCAGCTTTCAACTGAATGCGCAGCATTTTTATAAAGAAACCAAAGCATCCAAACATTGGGTGGACAGTGTTTTTAAAAAACTTAGTAAAAACGAACGTATTGGTCAGCTCATGATCATCCGTGCGCATAGTAATTTAACGCAGGAACATGTGGATGGCGTAGTGAAACTGATCAATGATTATAATATCGGCGGACTTTGCTTTTTCCAGGGAGGCCCGGTAAGACAAGCCAATCTCACCAACTATTACCAGAGCATTGCGAGAACACCATTGATGGTCTGCATTGACGGCGAATGGGGCCTGGGCATGCGCTTGGACAGTGTGATCAATTTTCCCCGCCAGCTAATGATGGGTGCAGTTCCCGATGCACAACTTATTCATCAGTTCGGTACTGCCGTTGGTGAACAATGCAAACGCATGGGCATCCATGTAAATTTTGCGCCGGATGTGGATGTAAATAATAATCCCGATAATCCGGTGATCAATGACAGAAGTTTCGGGGAAGACAAAAACAAAGTAGCCCTCTTTGGTATCGAATACATGAAAGGCATGCAGGAAGTGAATGTGATGGCAAGTGCCAAACATTTCCCGGGTCATGGTGATGTAAACGTTGATTCGCATAAAGACCTTCCCATCATCAATAAAACAAGAGCGCAACTGGACTCTTTGGAATTAGCTCCATTTAGAGAAATGATCAATGCAGGTGTGGGAAGTATCATGGTGGCACATTTATCTGTTCCCGCCATTGATACTATCAGCAATCAGCCTACCTCATTATCCGAAAAAACGATCAAGGGTTTATTATATGGGGAACTGGGGTTTAAAGGCCTCACTTTTACCGACGCACTGGGCATGAAAGGTGTTACCAAATATTATCCTGCAGGAGAAGCTTCTCTGCAATCATTGGTCGCCGGTAACGATATGCTTTGTTTGCCTGAAGAGATTCCCAACAGTATTGCTACGATCCGTAAAGCCATCCGTCACCATAAATTAAAGTGGAAAGATGTCAATGCAAGAGTGAAGAAGGTCTTGCTGGTAAAATATAATCTGGGATTGAATCAGATCAAACCCATCGAAACAGATCATCTCGTGGCTGATCTGAATATTCAAACAAAAAAGATCGATGAACTGGTATCAAAGAATGCATTGACATTATTGAGATTGAATAATCAAAACCTTGTTCCCCTATCCGGCAAGGTTGCAGGCGCTGAAGCAAAAAAGATCGCATATATATCCATCGGTGCTGCAAAAGAAACTGCTATTGCTGCAAGATTGAGAACAGAGAATAATGCTGATGTTTATTTATTCGGCAGCAAAGCCTCTATCGGCAATCAGGTGATGGATGATCTGCATAAAGTGATCCCTACAGATAAAAGTGATAGCAGCGGCGCGGATAAACTGATACAATCCATCAAAGAGAAAAAATACGATGCCGTTGTGATCGGACTGCATAATTACAGCAGAAGACCGGCCAATAATTTTGCTTTAAGCAAAGCATCTGTTTATCTGATCAATCAATTACAAAAACTCGATCAGAGTATTACGCTGGCATTCGGCAACCCTTATGCCATCAAGAATTTCTGTAATGCCCCCAATCTATTGGCCTGTTATGAGGATGATGATATCACACAACTGGCAGCCGCAGATTGGTTACAAGGAAAGATCCAGTCCAAGGGAAAATTAACGGTAACCGTATGCGAAGAATTAAAATTCGGCGACGGAATTATGTACAATAATTATTTTCCTGCAGTAGTTCCTGAATCCGTTGGTATGAGTTCGGAAAAATTAGCCATCATTGATTCCATTGCAAATGATGGTGTAGTAAAAACTGCTTACCCCGGCTGTGTTGTGCTGGCTGCTAAAGATGGCAAGATCGTTTACCAGAAAGCATTCGGCTACAAGAGTTCTGATAAAAAAGAGGCAATGAATACTGATATGGTCTTTGACCTGGCATCGGTAACAAAAGTTTCTGCCACCACTGTTTCAGTGATGAAATTGTATGAAGAAGGTAAACTGGATATCAATAAAACAATCGGCGATTATTTAAACTGGACAAAAGGAAGCAATAAAGCCGATCTGAAATTAAAAGACATTTTATTGCATCAGGCGGGATTAAAAGAGTTCATCCCTTTTTATCGTGAAGCGATCGATACAGCCACAGGCGAACCAAACTGGACCATCTTTTCAAAAATAAAAGATGAGCAGCATGAATTCCGTGTTGCTGAAAACCTGTATGTGCGCAATGATTGGGAAGACACTTTATGCAAAAGGATCTTGCAAAGCAAATTGACTGCGCCGGGTCGATATATCTATAGTGATATGGATTTTATTTTCCTGGGGAAAATCGTTCAAGCCATCAGCGGTAAGCCCTTGAATGAATATGTAAGAGAAACTTTTTACCAGCCCTTACAGATGAAAAGCACCGGTTTTCTTCCGAGAGAAAGAATGCCTTTGGAAAATATTGTTCCAACAGAATTAGAAAAACATTTTCGCCAGCAATTATTGCATGGCGATGTTCATGATGAAGGTGCTGCCATGTTTGGCGGTGTTGCCGGACATGCAGGTTTATTCAGTAATGCTTACGATCTGGCACAATTGTATCAAATGCTGTTGAACGGAGGCGAATTGAATGGGGTTCGGCTATTGAAAAAAGAGACCATCGATCAATTTACTGCTTACAACAGCGAAGTAAGTCGCCGGGGCTTGGGTTTTGATAAACCCGAAAAAGACAATGCGACCAGGAAAGTAGCTTATCCCTCAAGATCAGTTTCTTTGGAAACCTTTGGTCATACAGGGTTCACCGGCACCTGTGTTTGGGTTGACCCCAAATACAATTTGGTCTATATTTTCCTGTCAAATCATGTTAACCCGACCAGAGATAATAATAAATTAGGTCAGCTCAATATCCGTCCAAAGATTCAGGAAGCCATTTATAATGCTATTATGAAGTAACCATATAATCAACACACACAGCCCGACGAAAGCTTTATCTTCGTATGAGTTCAAACTAAAATAACATGAGAAAGTTTTTTCAGCAGGCATTATATGTAATTGTGATCGCAGCTATGATCACATCCTGTTCTTCCAAGGGACCCAAAGAAGCAGCCTTGATACCAAAAGACGCGGTCTTTGTTTCTGCATTGGATGCGGGTTCTCTGCAAGACAAATTAAAAGTGCTGAATATCAATGTCGACAGTATCATCGATAAAGTATTTGAGAATGATTCTGCAAAAGCAAAACATAAAGAGTTAGTAAAAGATTTTAAGGAATGCGGAATTGAATGGGATGCAAAGTTCTTTGTCTTTGCTACTAATAAGAAGCTGTCTGATAATATGCAGGGGATGAGCGTTAACCTGATCGCTTCATTAAAGGATTCGGCAAAATTTCTTGCTTTTATACGTAAAGCCGATGAACTGAAAGACAGAAAAGTGATCCATGAAAAAAAATACAGTTACTTGCAGTTGAACAACAACAGTATCATCAGTTGGACCGATAAAAATATCATCGCTACTTATTATCATTATACAGAAACAAAAAGCTGGAAGATGGATTCTGTGATGCATACCGGTCAGCCCAGCATTGATAAAGTGGATGAACTGAAAAGACAAGTCAATACTTATTATACACAGGCTGAAACCGAATCATTGGCTTCGCAGCAAATATTCAATGATCTGTTCAAAGAAAAAGCAGATGCCTATGCATTCAGCACTACCAACAGCAGTTTGAGCACATTAAGTGCCATGCCTTTTCAAATACCTAAACTGACAGAGTTATTGCAAGACAATTATTCGACCTCTACATTCAGTTTTGACGAAGGAAAGATCACAGCAAAAACAAATTTCTATCCTAATAAAACACTGAGTGCCATCTTTAAAAAATATACTGGGGCCACAGTGAATACTTCGATGATCGAAAATTATCCCTCACAAAATATCAATGGTTTGATGCTGCTTTCCTTTAATCCGGAAATATTTGACGGCATCATGAAAGAACTGGATGTTGATGCTTTGATCAACGGTTATCTGGAAAAAGCAAATATCACTTCTGCTGATCTGTATAAATGCTTGAAGGGTGATATTGCTGTTGCTGTATCAGATCTTAATCTCGCTAATTTCAGAGAAAACAAGACCGATTCAAAAGCTCCTTATGTAAAAATGGTGTTCAATGCAGCGATCGGCGACAGGGCAAGTTTCAACAAGATCATGGACAAAGCGGCAGAAAGCGGTTTTGTTGTGAAAGAAAACAATACTTATAAATCAAGTTCTTTACTGCAGGTATTTGGGATCTATATGCATGTAGATGATAAGAACCTGATCGTAGCAAGTGATTCTTTGACCTATGCACAGTATGTTTCCAAATCGAGCAAAGCCAATATCAGTGCGGATGTCATGAGTCAGATCAAGGGCAAATCCTCTGCAGCATATATTAATATTGAAAGTGTCATTGAAAGCTTTAAGACCAATAAAATGTCGGCAGGCGACAGTTCTACTTTCACTACTGCCAAGGCAACATTCAAAGATATGATCGCTACCAGCAGTAATTACGACGGCTCCAAGATCGCCGGTGAATTCAGCTTGCGTTTAAAGAATGAAAAACAAAACAGTCTGGTCACCTTACTCAGTTTGTTTACCAATATCAGTAACCGCATTGTAAAGAATCATCAAAAGGATGATTCTTTCGAGCACTTTTTATTATTAGATCCTTCCATGGGTAATTTCTAAAAGGTCCTCATCCATGTTTATAAGAACCAATTGCTGTATCATTAGCTAGTCGAAATGCAACAGCAATTGGTTTTTTAATACAGTTATATTCTTATCTAATTTGTATTTTCGATATCATGCAGATTGAACTGAAACAAATCGTACCGATCCCGCTGAAGGATAAATTTGCAAAGCGCAATTCAGATCTATGGGATCAATCTGTTCTTTTTCAGCATGGCGAATGGGTGAAGATCAAAGCGCCCAGCGGCACAGGGAAAACAACATTCATTCATACTTTATATAAACTTCGTCATGATTATTCGGGTCAGGTTTATTATGATGATCAGGAAATAAAAAACATCACAGGAGATGTATTGGCGCAGATTCGTCAGCAGAAAATAAGTATTGTTTTTCAGGACCTTCGTTTATTTCCAAACCTTACTGCCAGAGAAAATATTGAATTGAAGCGTGTGCTGCAAGTGCCACTGTATGAAACAAGCATGATCGATGAAATGGCGGAGAAACTGGGTGTAACATCCATTTTGAACCAGCGCGCCGGCTTATGCAGTTATGGCGAACAGCAACGGCTTGCGATTATCCGTTCCTTGATCCAACCCTTTGATTGGTTATTACTGGATGAACCTTTTAGTCATTTAGATCAGGAAAATATCTCAAAGGCGGCGGCATTGATCGCAGAAGAATGCAGGAAAAGAAATGCCGGATTTATTTTGACCGACCTGGATGAAGATGAACATTTTAATTACACAAAAAAATTATTATTGTGAAAAGTGAAAGATGAAAAGTCAATAACAAATTCACTATTCACATTTCACATTTGACCATGTTAAATATTCTTTTAAAAAAGCTTATTCAAACATCCTCCGGCCGCACAAGATTTGTGATGGCCATTATTGGTTTGTCGGTGGCATTGCTGCTGATCCTTTCTGCAGTGCAGATACAAGTGAATTATGATGACCTGCTGCACAGCAAGACCAATCAGGACAGTATTGCCAATTTTTTAGTGCTGAATAAGATCCTTAATAATAAAACATACGGTACCGCTACTTTCAAAGAAGAAGACCTTAGTAAATTAAAACAGCAGCATTTTGTTGATGATATAGGTATCCTTACAGCCAGCAGATTTAAAGCATCTGTACAAAGCAATAGCGATCGTTTTCCGTTTTATACTGATATTAGCTTTGAAAGTGTTCCTGCTGCATTCATTGATGTGAACAGCAAGGACTGGAAATGGAAGGAAGGCGATGATTTTATTCCAATGATCGCACCGAACATGTTTCTCGACATTTATAATTTTCAATTCTCCTTATCACAAAACTTACCACAGCTCACACAGGATATTGTGAAGATGATCGTCTTCAAAGTAAATATCAATACAGATAAGGGTCCGGTTAGTTTTAGCGGAAGGATCGTTGGTTTCAGCGACAGGATCAGTTCCCTATTGGTTCCGCAGGAATTCAATGACTGGGCCAATAAAAATTTCAGCAATACACAAAATGCTAAACCATCGAGGGTTGTGATCAGAACAAAAGATCCGGGCAATCCTGCATTAGTACAGTATTTAAAAGATAATGGGCTGACAACGGATGCCGATAAAACGCGTTTTTCTAAATACAGGCAAATTGTAAATGCCGTCGTAAATGTGAGCTGGATAACCGGTGCAGTAATGCTGCTGTTTGCATTACTAGTCTTTACTTTATTCATTCAATTGACCATCGCTTCCTGTAAAGAAGAAATCCGGTTGCTCATCACACTCGGCGCATCACCCAAACAATTGCAGCGGTTTTTAATGAAACAATTCTTCCCTTCCAATATCATCATTATCAGCATTTCACTTATTTCCATCACGGCCTTACAATTTGAAGTGCATCAGTTATTGCAGGAACAAAATATTTTCATTAGTGAATTCACTTCCTATTACACTTTTGCTACTGCGCTGCTCATCCTTTTTGTTTTATGGTTTGTTAATTATACGACCATCAGGAAATACATTGTCCTGCAGGATAATTAGTTTGCTGTAAATTTGGCTATGTTGTTGAAAGTGAAATGTAAAAAGTCAAAAGTCAAAAGCAATACTGCAACAAATATCGCAGTCAAAATAATCGTTGTTCTATTCGCTTTTCATTTTTCACTTTTCACTTCTTACGCACAAAATCCTATTCCGCCAATCGGTTACTGGCGGGAACATTTGAATTATCAGAACTGCATTCAGGCTTTGAAGGGTGATAAAATTTATTGTGCAACGCAAACCAATCTCTTCAGTGTTGATGCTTCAAATGAAATTGAACGATACAGTAAGATAACCGGACTCAATGAAATGGGTGTAAGCTGTATCGGCTGGGATGATCTTACACAACAATTAGTGATCGCTTATAACAACAGTGGACTTGATCTCCTGAAAGGGAGTATTGTTCAAAACATCAGCGATATTAAGCGAAGTACGATCAGTGGAAATAAGTCTATTTACAATATTTTTTGCAGGAATGGTTTTGCATATTTAAGCAGTGGGCTGGGGATCATTATTGCTGATCTTACAAAATTTGAAATCAAGGATACCTGGTTCATCGGCAGTAACGGGACACAGATAAAAGTAAATGCATTCACTACCGACGGAACTTATTTTTATGCCGCAACAGATGAAGGTTTAAAAAGAGCGGACATTAATACAAATAATCTTGCTGATTATAATAACTGGTTCAACCTCAGCGGCAGCAATGGTTTGAGTGTAGGTGCCGTTAAAAATATATTATTTACAAACAGCAAAGTGATTGCACAGAAAAATGACTCACTTTTTATTTTAAATAATAATAACTGGGCTTTATTATATGCTGATGCAGCATGGCCCATTGTAAATACAAATGCAGCTTCCAACAATCTTACTGTTTGTCAAAGAACATCAGCAGGTGCCAGCAGAGTGATTGAATTAGACGTTACAGGAAAGATCCTCAAAACAGTTTCACAAGCAGGTGTCATTTCTTTCCCTCAAAATGCGTGGATCGATAACAACAGTATCTGGGTGGCGGATCTATATGGCGGCTTATCCAATTTCTCCGCTACTGTTCAACGCTATATTCCAAATGGTCCATTGGGAACAGCAACAGGCGATATGCTTTTTCAAAATAGTGTTCTATATGCAGCCGCAGGAACGGTCGATGATTCCTGGAATTATACATACAACCGGAACGGTATCTATTCATTTAGCAATGATATTTGGAATGATAAAGGTTATTACAACACGGCTTCTTTAGATTCTGTTCTCGACTTTATTGCACTGGCAGCTGACCCGCGTGATCAAAGCATTTGGGCAGGAAGCTACGGAGGCGGCTTAATAAATATCAATGCCGATCAAATCAAGATCTATAAACAAAATTATATGCAGCCTGCCATTGGTGATATAACGAGTTTTCGTGTTAGCGGACTGGCTTTCGATCAAAATAATAATTTATGGATCAGCAATTATGCTGCACCTCAGGATTTAAAAGTTTTAAAAGCCGACGGTACATGGAAAAGCTTTACTATCCCTTTCACACATACAGAAAATGCATTGAGTCAGATTATTGTGGATGATGCCAATCAATTATGGATGGTGAGCCCCAGAAACAATGGGGTGTTTTGCTATAATTACGGCAGCAGTATTGATGCAACAAGCGATGATCAATGGAAATATTTTCAAACAGGAATTGGTACCGGTAACTTACCCAGCAATAATGTGTATTGTTTGGCAAAAGATAAGAATGGATTTATCTGGATCGGAACAGATCATGGCATTGCGGTAGTTCAATGTGCCAGTTCTGTTTTTCAGCAAAAATGTGATGCCATTTTACCGATCATTAAACAGGATCAGTTTGCAGGCTATTTATTTCAGAATGAAACCGTGCAATGCATTGCAGTGGATGGCGCCAACAGGAAATGGGTAGGAACAAAAAACGGACTTTGGTTGGTATCGGCTGAAGGCGACAAGATCCTTTATAATTTTACAGTCGATAATTCAGCACTCTTAGATAATGATGTAAAAAAATTAAGCATCGATCCGCAAACAGGAGAAGTATTCATTGCAACATTCACAGGCATTTGCAGTTTCAGAAGTACCGCAACAGAGGGTGGAGAAACAAACAGCAATGTGCTGGTATTTCCCAATCCGGTTCCGCCGAATTATAGCGGAACGATCGCCATTCGCGGGTTGGCTGATAACAGTCTGGTAAAGATTGCAGAGCTGAATGGACGATTGGTGTACCAAACAAGGGCTTTGGGCGGGCAAGCTATCTGGGATGGAAAAAATTACAATGGTGTAAAAGCTTTAGCTGGCGTTTATCTGGTGATCGTTAGAAATGATGATGGCAGCGAAAGAATGGTAACGAAGATAGTTTTTGTAGGAGGAAGATGATGGTCCTGCTTTTGAATTCTAATATCAATCTTACATGACATTACATATTCTACATACGCTATCTGGATATGCTATTCTCCTTTTTTTGACAACGAAGATCATTGTCCATTATTACTTAGATCATCTGCAGGGCAAAAATCTAGGGCTAGGTTCAATGTTATTGATGCCTCTTCAGTATATAAGCCTTTATAGCTCCAAAGTAAATAGTGAAAATATTAGATTAAAGCTTTTGTGCAATTTCTTGCTGCTACTTACATTTATTTCGCTTGCTGCCAATATTATTTTTGGTTTGCTTATTTATACTATGTGAGAGAAACTAACTCTGTGTGCTTTTGCAAATAAACAAGAGTTGCCAACCTTCAAAAGGATGGCAACTCTGCAATAATTATTTCAATAAACTTTGAATCGCGGTATGAACCTTTTCAAAATCGAATGCATTAAGATTTTGCTGCATCATGGCTTCTATTTTATCGTTGCATAGGTTCCCAATACTTCCTTCGTGTGTGTGATTCACATTCGTTGAGTAAGTGAATTTTTCGGCTTCAATATCCAAACCGATTTTTTTATACGCATCTCTGAAAGGAACACCCTTTAATACTAGTTTGTTCACTTCTTCCACGCTGAATATGTATTTATACTTTTCATCGGCAACGATATTTTCATTTACAGTAATATTACTGAGCATCAATGCTGCCATCTGTAGGCAATCTTTCAATGTTTTGAATGCAGGAAACAAATGTTCTTTCAATAATTGCAGGTCGCGATGATAACCGGATGGCAGATTGGTCGTCATCATGGTGATCTCATTCGGCAATGCTTTTATGCTATTGCATTTGGAACGAATGAGCTCAAACACATCAGGGTTCTTTTTGTGCGGCATGATGCTGCTACCTGTGGTAAGTTCTGTTGGGAAAGAAACAAAATCGAAATTCTGATTCAAATACAAACACATGTCCATGCTTAATCTCGCCAATGTATCGGCAATATTTGCCAATGCCTGTGCCGTGATACGTTCAGCTTTGCCACGGCCCATTTGTGCATAAACAACATTATAATTAAGGTCTGCAAAACCCAGAAGCCGTGTAGTTAATGTTCTGTTGATAGGGAAGGAAGAGCCATAACCGGCCGCACTTCCCAAAGGGTTTTTATTGACTACTTTATACGCCGATTGCAAAACAGTAACATCATCCACCAAACTTTCTGCATAGGCACCAAACCATAAGCCAAAAGAAGATGGCATGGCCAATTGCAAATGTGTATAGCCCGGCAATAAGTGAGCTTTGTATTTTTCGCTTTGATTGATGAGTAATTGAAAGAAGGGTTGAATCTCATTCACCAATTCTTCAATCTCATTTCTTAAAAATAATTTTACATCTACTAAAACCTGGTCGTTACGGCTTCTCGCGCTATGTATTTTTTTACCAATGTCACCCAATTTCTCAGTCAATAGAAATTCTACTTGCGAATGAACATCTTCTACACCATTTGAAATTTGAAATTTAGAATTTGAAATTGTAGCGTAAATAATTTTTAATTCATTTACTAATTGTTCAGCTTCTTCAATTGTCAATAATCCAACAGTAGATAGCATTTTAGCATGTGCAATATTTCCGATTACATCAAAAGGCGCTAATAACAGATCAAACTCACGGTCGTTACCAACAGTAAAACTCTCTACCATTGTACCCCCATCCCCTGAAGGGAGGTTGCTATTTTTTTGCCAAAGCTTCATGGTTTTATTTTTTACTCTTGTTATTTTTAAAAAAATTAAACAAGTCGTTTGTTATTATTATTTTCTCTCCTGATTGCAATATTATTTTTTTTGTTCTTGGTGCAATTATCATTGTAATTCCGGATGTAACTACTGTTATTATTCCAGCAGTCAATGGTTTTCTTCCGTTTATAAATAATAAAACAAAGCTTGCTACAATAATAAAAATTGCAACAAAAATTATAAATGAAATGATGATAACTTTTGTTTGAGGTTTCACACTACAGTAATTAATGAACAACATTATCTAGTAACTGAATATACAAATCAATTCCGTTCTTTATTTCATCTACATAAATAAACTCGTCTGCTGTATGGCTTCTGGCACTGTCGCCGGGGCCCATTTTCAAGGTCGGGAAACTCATCAATGCTTTATCACTTGTTGTGGGTGAACCGTAGTAGGTTCTACCTAATTGAATCCCGGATTGAATGATGGGATGTTCAACAGGAATGGAAGTGGAGCGTAAACGGCAACTCCTCGGGATCACATCACTCAGCACATTTGCCTTGATAGTATCCAATACTTCTTCAAAACTGTACAGTTCATTTACACGAACATCCACAGTGAATTTACATTCACTAGGTACAACATTGTGTTGTGATCCGGCATTAATGATGGTCACACTCATTTTCATTGGCCCTAACAGATCACTCACTCTGTCAAATCTATAATTCTTGAACCATTCAATATCTTTAACGGCTTTGTACAAAGCATTTTCGCCTTCTTCCCTCGCCGCATGACCGGGAATACCGTGCGCAATGCAATCCAGCACAAGTAAGCCTTTTTCTGCCAATGCCATGTTCATCAAAGTTGGCTCGCCAACAATTCCGAAATCGATTTTTGGTAACCGTGGTAATAAGATCTCAACACCATTTGGCCCGCTTATTTCTTCCTCAGCAGTCGCAGCAACGATGATATTGTATTTTAAATTCTCCTGTTTGTGATAATGCAGAAAAGTAGCTATCAGTGAAACCAAACATCCGCCAGCATCATTACTTCCCAAACCAAATAGCTTTCCATCTTTCTCAATGGGTTCGAAAGGATTTAATGTGTAGGCTTTATTTGGTTTAACAGTATCATGATGTGAGTTAAGAAGGATGGTTGGTTTGGATGCGTCAAAATATTTGTTCTTTGCCCAAATATTATTCAGGTATTGATGTGTGACCACAGCATGAGACTCCAGGAACATTTGAATGATCTCTGCGGTCTCTTCCTCTTCTTTACTTAAAGAAGCTGTTGCAATCAGCTTTTTTAACAGGCCGAATGCATCAGTAAATAAAGTATTTAATTCTTGCTCGTTCATTGAACTATGCTTGTTCCGGAATTGCCGGAAATTAATTGATCCAATTCCTCGGCTTTACCAATGATCACTTTTGTAACGCCGCTTTCTAATGCCGCAAAAGCATTGTCCAGTTTTGGTATCATGCCTTCGAATATCTTGTTCTCGTATTTTAAAGTCTTGTATGATTCAGGATTGATCGATCCTATCACACTCGATTCATCACTCACATCCAGCAACACACCCTTTTTCTCGAACGAATAGATCAGATCAACATCAAAGAGCCTGCTTAATGCTTTTGCTGTTTCCTGTGCAATGGTGTCGGCATTGGTATTCAGTAATTGACCATTTAAGTCAACCGTTATTGGTGCAAGAACAACTGCAATATTTTGATCTAATAGACTTTTTAAAAATGATCCATTCACTGCATCCACATCACCCACAAAACCATAATCGATACCCTTAGCCCCTAAAGGCGAATTAGTACCCCGCTTATGAGAAATAATACAATTTCCATCCGCACCACTTAACCCGATCGCATTGCATTGATTTGATTGCAGTTTTGCCACAATGTTTTTATTGATAGACCCTGCATAAACCATGGTCACGATCTGTAAGGTTTCTGCATCGGTAATTCTTCTTCCATCGATCATCTGCTGTTCAACGCCTAACTGCTTGGCCAATTTGGTTGCTAATTTCCCGCCACCGTGCACCAACAGTTTCTTCCCTTCGATTACAGCAAAATCTTTTAAGAATGAAGAGAGTTTAGTTTCATCATCTATAATATTCCCGCCGATCTTTATAACAAAAAGTTTTTCCACTTTTAGTTTTTAGGATTTAGTTTTTAGAATTTCAGCTATTACAGCTTGCGCAGCCCATACTCGGTTTCCCGCTTCCTGTGTAATGATGCTGCTTGGTCCGTCCAGTATTTCATCACTCAATTCAACATTCCTTCTTACGGGTAAGCAATGCATTACTTTCGCATTATTTGTTAATTCCAACTTCTCATTCGTTAACATCCATTCGGGATCATTCTCGTAGATCTTTCCGTAATCAGTATAAGTGCTCCAGTTTTTTACATACACATAATCAGCATCTTTCAGTGCCTCATTCTGGTTTTTTATAATGGTTGCGCCTTTGGTAAATTGTTCATCCAATTCATAATCTTCCGGGTGAGTGATTACAAAATCTGCTTCACCCCATGCATTCACCCATTGCGCAAAACTATTGGCCACGCATTGCGGCAATGGCTTTATATGCGGAGCCCATGTTAGAACGACTTTCAGCCGACGGTTGATAGTTGAAGCTTGACGGTTTTCAACAATCGTAATGATATCAGTCAATGATTGTAAGGGATGCAATGTTGCAGTTTCCAAACTCATCACAGGGACCCCGGCGTATTTAATGAATTGATTCACGAACATCTCGCTATAATCGTCTTCCTTGTTCTTTAAAGAAGGGAAAGTTCTGATCGCAAGCACATCGAAATAGTTTCCAAGTATCGGTGCGGCATCTTTGATGTGTTCAACAGTATTACCGCTCATGATGGCACCTTCTTCAAATTCCAATGCCCAGCCTTCTTTATCAACATTAAAAACAATGGCTTCCATTCCTAGATTGCTAGCTGCGATCTGGGTACTTAAACGCGTACGCAAACTCGGATTCAGAAATAATAACCCGATACGTTTACCTGCTCCCAAAGCCTTGTCAGCAAAGGGATTCGCCTTATAAGCCAATGCCTTTTTTACGAGGGCATTGATAGCCTCCCCAACCCCTCCGAAGGAGGGGCTCAGAACATCGTTTACAGAAATAAATTGTTTCACTTTTATGTATTTATATCCTTAGCTATTGAAAAATATTATGCTACTGTTGTGTCGCTCACTTCAACATTTTTTTCATTTTTCAACTCAGCGATTGCTTCATTCAAAGCTTCCAAAAACTCATCCACTTGTTTTCTGCTGATCGCCAATGATGGCAACAAACGAATCACATTTGGTTTTGCTTCACCGGTGAATATGAAATGGTCATGCAATAATTTCTTCTTCAGGTCTTTTAATTCTTCCGGAACATCAAAGCCTATCATCAAACCCCGACCGCGAACATTTTTTAATCCATCAATCGATTTTAATTTATTGATGAGATACATCCCTCTTTGTTTCGCCATACTGATCAAATTTTCATCTTCGATCACTTCCAAAACAGCCAATGCAGCAGCACATGCGAGATGATTACCCCCGAATGTTGTGCCGAGCATACCATGTTTTGGTTTGATATTCGGTGCAATTAAAATTCCCGCCACCGGAAAACCATTGCCCATACCCTTTGCCATTGTATAAATATCTGCGTTCACGCCTGCATGATCATGCGCAAAGAATTGTCCGCTCCTGCCATACCCGCATTGAACACTATCCGCTATATAAACAGCATTGTATTCATCACATAAGGTTCTGATCAATTTCAAAAATGATTCATTTGCGATATTGATACCGCCAACACCCTGTATCCCTTCAATGATCACAGAAGAGATCTGTTTACCATTCTTCTCAAAACACTCTTGCAAAGCGGCTTCATCATTGAATGGAAGAAAGATAATATTGTCTGTCTCATTCACAGGAGCTACGATATTCTTGTTATCAGTTGCTGCAACAGCCAATGAGGTCCTTCCGTGAAATGATTTGCTGAATGCAACAATTTTTTTCTTGTTGTTATGAAATGATGCCAGTTTCAATGCATTCTCATTTGCCTCCGCACCACTGTTACAAAGAAATAATTGGTAATCCTCTTTTCCGCTCAGCTTTCCCAATTTGGTTGCGAGTTCCTGTTGCAATGGAATAATGATGGAATTGGAATAGAAGGCGATCTTTTCTAATTGCTCTTCAATTCTCTTCACCCAATGCGGATGCGTATGACCGATACTGATAACAGCATGACCACCATACATGTCTAAATACTGCACACCATTTTCGTCCCATACATAAGAACCCTGTGCTTTGGTAATCGTGATGTTGTTAAGCGGATAAACGTCGAATAGAGTCATAAGTTTTAAGTAATAAGTTTTAAGTCGTTGGAGCTGTTCTTACTTTATTGATTAAAGCGATCAACATACCTTTTACTTCATTAATAAGATTATATAATTGTTGAAATTTTTCTTCTTTTAGGTAATTCAAGTCTTTGCTAAGGATCAAAAAGTATTCAGCCTCATTAGAAGAACCTAAAGCAATATTTAAGAAATGTGCTAATCCAATATTTCCATTCTTTCCGCAGCCCTCTGCAATATTTGCGGGTACTGATGAGGCAGCTCGTCGTAACTGATTAGTTAAACTATACATTTCCTCTTTGGGAAAAGTCTTGGTCTCCTCATATACATTTAATGTAAAGAGATGAGCTTTTTCCCAAACTTTTAAGTCTTTATAGTTCTGCATACTTATAACTTAATACTTACAACTTAAAACCCTATACCTTTCAATTTTAGACCGGCATCTTCATCCAATCCAAACATTAAATTCATATTCTGCAAAGCCTGTCCTGATGCACCTTTCAAAAGGTTATCAATTGCAGAATGAACTACAATCTTATTGCCCTGCTTTTCAATATGGATCAAACATTTGTTAGTGTTTACCACTTGTTTTAAATCGATCATTGCATCACTAACGTGTGTGAATCTTGCATCCTGATAATAATTTTTGAAAATTTGCTTTACTTCTTCCAATGGCAGTGATGTATCAACAATTGAACTTACATAAATACCTCTTGTGAAATCACCCCTCCATGGAACAAAGTGTACATACACACCATCATTTTCCTGTAATTGGATCAAACTCTGATGTATCTCGTTGATATGCTGATGCTGCAAAGTCTTATATGCCGAAATATTATTGGCCCTCCAACTGAAATGGGAGGTGTTGCTTAAACTTTGTCCCGCACCGGTACTGCCGGTAATACCTGTGGTATATACATCTCCCAGTACACCTGCGCTTCCCAAAGGCAAAAGTCCTAATTGAATGGCCGTTGCAAAACAACCCGGATTCGCAATATTATTTGCGGATTGAATGGCTGCTTTATTCAACTCCGGCAATCCATAAACAAACCTGCGTTTGCCGATGATAGATTTATCACTCAATCTGAAGTCTTGTGATAGATCAATGACCTTTATGCTTTCACTAATTTCGTTGGCTTCTAAAAATTTCTTTGCATCGCCATGTCCAACACATAAGAACAAAACATCAATACCCCCAACCCCTAAAGGGGTGAGATCATTCGTGAATTTTAAATCTGTTTCTCCCATCAAATCTCCATGCACTTTGCTTACATTATTTCCTGCATTGCTTGAACTATTGATAAAACAAATCTCCACCTGTGGGTGATTGATCAATAAACGGATCAATTCTCCACCGGTATATCCTGCACCTCCTATGATTCCAACTTTAATCTTCATATTATTTGCTTAATGCGAAAAGCTAAAGGCTTAACGCAATTATTAAATAAATGCCTGCTTTTTTGCTTGCAGCATTTAGCCTTCTGCTTCTTTCACTTTGTGATATATAGAAGTTTGGTTACCGAATATTTTGCTGAAACCTCTCACATCTTCACCCGTAAATCCGGTATGCATCTCGCCATACTTTCCAAACTTAGCACTCATCAGATCATATTTGCTTTCAATTCCAATGATCTGAAAACGATAGGGTTGTAATAACACAAATACATCCCCTGTTACTTGCTGTTGTGAGCTGATAAAATATGCTTCAATATCTCGCATCACCGGATCCAGTATTTGGCCTTCATGCAGCCAGTTGCCATAAAATAATGCCAGCTGATCTTTCCAGTTCAATTGCCATTTGGTCAACACGTGTTTTTCCAAAGCGTGATGTCCTTTTAGAATGATCATAGGTGCTGCGGCTTCAAAACCAACGCGTCCCTTGATGCCAATGATCGTATCCCCAACATGTATATCTCTGCCGATACCGTAAGGACCTGCAATAGTTTGCAAGTATTGAATGGCTTCTGTTGGATGAGAGAACTTTTTATCACCCACTTCAAATAGTTCGCCTTTAATAAAATGCAAACGGACTTCCCGACTTCCCGACTCAGTGACTTGTGTAGGCCATGCTTCTTCCGGCAAAATTCCTTTGCTGTTCAAAGTTTCTTTTCCGCCAACGCTGGTCCCCCATAATCCTTTATTGATAGAATAACCCGCTTTCGCAAAATTCATATCAACGCCTTTACTCTTTAAATAGGTGATCTCTTCTTCGCGGCTTAATTTCAGATCACGTATCGGTGTGATGATCTCAATACCCGGGATCATGATATGGAAGATCATATCAAAACGCACCTGGTCATTGCCCGCACCGGTGCTTCCATGCGCTACTGCATCGGCATTTAATTTTTTTGCGTGCTCTGCAATATGCAATGCCTGACTTAATCTTTCAGCACTAACACTTAAAGGGTATGTATTATTCTTCAGCACATTTCCAAATATCAAATATTTGATGATCGTGTCGTAATAGCCTTTAACAGCATTTACAGTCGTGTGCGTTTTTACACCCAGTTTGTATGCGTGTTCTTCAATCTTCTTTAATTCGTCTTCACTAAATCCGCCCGTGTTCACAATGATACTGTGCACTTCATAAGCTTTTTCTTCAAAATGTTTTACGCAGAATGTGGTATCCAATCCACCACTGAATCCTAGAACTACTTTTTTTGCCATGACTGATAATATTATCTATTGAAAGGAATTATTTTAAAAATGAAAGAGGAAAGCAAAGACCATTTTTAAGGTGGAGGAGCCCCCGTTATCTTTCTTTAAGAATGGTTTTAATAATTTCCATTGTTTAAAACGAACCAGGCGTTCGAAGCCCTTTTTATTTTCTTCAAAGAATTGTTCTGTTTCTTTTGGTTCGTAATGATCTTTCGGGTCAAACAACATGGCCGTACACATACAATTTTTCCGGTCCTTACTCATTAAGATATCATAGTTCACACAGCTTTTGCAGCCTGCCCAGAAAACCTCATCATCCGTCAATTCAGAATAGGTAACCGGCTCATAACCCAACTCACTGTTTATTTTCATGACTGCCAAGCCAGTTGTTAAACCGAATATCTTAGAATCGGGATATTTCTCTCTGGATAAATTGAATATTTTTTGTTTGATCTGTTTAGCCACTCCGCTTTTTCTGAATTCGGGTGCAACGATCAGCCCGCTGTTGGCAACAAATTTCCCATGGCTCCATTCTTCGATATAACAAAAGCCAACCCATTGACCGGTATGTGTTACTGCAATCACCGCCTTACCTTCCAGCATCTTTCCGGCAACATATTCCGGTGACCTTTTTGCAATACCGGTTCCACGTGCCATCGCCGATGATTCCATTTCATCAGTAATGCGTTTAGCATAATGTGCATCCAGATGGTCTGCTACACGAATGACGATTTGTTGTTGATTATCCACTTTTATTAAAACTGTTTGGAATGATAAATTTGAGTAAATACACGACGGGCTTTCTTAATAAATGATCTGCCCTATGCCCGAAGTAACGGCAATGAATATTAGATACGAGGTCGTCGTAATAAATACAGAAAGTTAGAAGTACACAAGTCAATACCCATACCTGTCAATGCAGGATGGTTTGCCGCTAATTGTGTATACGATGTTATCTGTTTCAACTTATTGTTCAAATGAAAAGGTGAACAAGGATTTTTAAGGCTGTAAAAGTATAACAGTTTGCAATAAATGCTGCATTTTTTTTGTGAAAGTCATAATGCTCATCAAAATGGCCAAATTGGTAAGATTACTTACACCTGTTAGTATATACTATACTAAAAAAGCACCGGGGTTCGGTGCTTGGATATTGAAAAGAATAAATTCAGTTTGTAAAAGTATTAATTCCTTCTTCTTTCTCCGCCAAACCCACCACCTCCGAATCCGCCATCACCAAATCCACCCGGAGGCCGCATTCCACCGAACATGCCCGGCATTCTTTGTTGCTGACCTGCAAAATTGCGTAGGTTATAAGTGAAAGTGAGCATAAAATATTGTTTCAACACATTTGTTTTACTGTCCACAATCGTGTTGCCGCTTACAGTTCTTGAAACTGCCACATTCTGATTCAACAGGTCAAATACACTGAACCGTAATTCTCCAGCTTTGTTCTTTAAAAATTGTTTGGCAATAGAAGGGCTCATTAAAGGAACGCTGGCATTGTATCCGGCAGGACGGTTGCCACTATAAGTGTATGTAAAATCAGATGCCAATATCCATCCCTTTTTTGTGTAGATCGTAAAATCGGCAGTTATTGTATGTACAAAATAGTTTGAATTCAGGGTTGGGTTTAAGCTGTTATTTGCAATAACATAACTGGTACCTGCCGCGAGATTCATATCAAAATTATCTTTCAGATTGGTAGTCCATTTTACTGTTTCACCAATGGTCGTATTTCGTGTAAAATTACTTCGTGGTGTTTGTAAAGTTGAATCTGTTGATACCAATGTCTGACTTTGCGTATAACCCAGATTGGTTGTTAAATTCAAGTTTGACTTTGGTTTCTTTAATGCAAACCCGTAATTGAAATATCCGTTTACATTATATGTTCCGCTTAAGTTCGTATAAGTGGTTGTTTTTGTACCATTAGTATGCTGAATAACTGAACTCTGTATATCGTTGCTGATGGCACTTGCATTGATCGTTGCAAATATGATATGCTGGGTAACCGGATCAAATGAAGTATATAAAAACCTGATCGAGTTTGTAAACTGTGGTTTCAGATTGGGATTACCAATAGATGTATCCAATCCGCTGATCGTTTTTAAAGGCTGCAAATTGGAAACGCTTGGCTGACTGGTTCTGCCTGAATAAAATATGCGCAGGCTTTCTGTCCTTTTAAAATTATAAGAGAAGTTAGCTGTTGGGATAAAGTTTACATAATTATGCGCAACAACAATATTCTTTACGGTATTATTGCTCGTATAATCAGTGTACTGAATACCTGTACCAATATTAAAATTGTATTTTGTTTGTTGCAAACGATAGCTAACCGTTAAAGTATTTGATGTAGAATTGTACTTATAAGTGTTGCTGTATAAGCTGTCGAATTTATCATACAATTTAGATGCATTATTATATTCGTAAGTGTTATTGGCAGAATAACTCTTGTTATAACTGTAATTATACCTGAACTCCAATATCTGATTTTTTGACAAAGGTTCGGTATAAGACAAAGTAGGGCTGAATGTAAATGAATGTGCAGAATCGATATAGTATTGATTTAAGGTATCTAAACTCACGAAAGGTTTATAGAATGAATTGACTGCATAACTGGTTCCGTTTCCATTATTGGCACTGCCTGAAAAACCAAGATCCAAAGAAATGGTCCTGAATTTTTTTGCGAACTTATGGCGCAATTGAACATTCGCTCCGCTAATATTGAAGCCACTGTTGTAGCTGCTTCCTTTAGTTACAGAACTATTAATTAAAGAGCCTGTTGTTCCTGTTGTGGTTGTAGCGGAAGTTGAATTAGGTGTAGAGGTTTGAAAAGTAATATTAGGCCTTGCTACCAATGAATTGGATGAATCAAAATATTCTTCCAGGTTTAAATTAATACGATGATTGGGTGTTTTTGATTCTGCTGTACTTACTGAATTTTTAAAAGTTGATGAATCAGCTGAAACAATTGTTTGTGTCTGGCTTTGCTGATCTATATCCACTTTCAGGTTATTATAAAAATAACTCCCGTAAAAATTGCTGTTCATCTTGCCCCATGAATCTTTAAAGTTTAATCCCCCTGCCAAAGTAGTTGTAATGCCTGAACTACTTCCGCCTGAAGATGCAGCAAAACCTCCGCCGCCACGACCACCGCCACTTCCCAGAATATCCTGCTGTGTAAAGTTTTGTTTATTCACGTCATTGGCCTGACCCAAAACTGAAAGCTGACTGTTACCATCAAAGCGGTGCATATTTATACTGGCATCGTAATTGCCATCTGTTCCTGCTCCTCCAACCACTTTGCCAAAATAACCCTTCGCAGTATTTTTCTTGGTCGTGATATTGATCGTCTTCACTCTGTTTCCGTCATCAAATCCCGTGAACTTACTTTGATCACTCAGATCATCAAATACCTGGATCTTATCGATCACATCGGGAGGTAGATTTTTTGTTGCCATTTTAGGATCGTCGCCAAAAAATCTTTTCCCGTTCACCAATACCCTTTGAACCGTTTCCCCCTGCGATTTAATACCTCCATTCTTATCTACGTCCATACCGGGTATTTTTTTCAGAAGGTCTTCTGCAAGGGCATTGGGTTTGGTCTTGAATTGTGATGCAGTAAATTCAACCGTATCCTTTTTGATCTGAACCGAGGATTGTGTAACCACAACATCAGGTAATCTGTCAGCAATAGAAGCCAGGTAAATAGTTCCCAAATTTATTTCCTGCCCTGCTTTTATGATCTTTATTTTTTTATACTGAGTAGCATAGCTGGAGAATGATATACGCGCTATATAATTTCCTACAGGAATATTCCTGATGCCAAAACTACCATCTTGTGTGGCTAAGCCAAGCAATAGTTTTGATGAATCTGATGACTTTAAAATTTCAATAGAAGCGTCTTTCAGCGATTGTTTACCAAGACTATCCACAATTTTCCCTTTTAATGAACCGCCGGCTTGAGCGAACAACAATCCTGAGAAGAGGACCAATAATACAGTTAGAATATTTTTTTTCATGAACTTTAAATGATTAGACCAATTAGACTGCAAACTACTGTACAGATTAAAACTTAGTTTCAAAATATCGGTGGACGGTTTAGATGAATAGGCCTGAGGTGATCTTTTCGGTAAATAGCTAGATTAATCGGGTAATCTTGATTTCATAAGCATCTAAAGACCACTATCCATTTAAAAATTGCTTTTTGATAGTTGACTGTATTTTGACAAAGATCCATTCACGAATCCCTTGAATCCACAATAAATAATCAAAAACTCCTTTTGCTATTTTACTTTTGTTAAAATAATTTTTCATGAGATCGCTTAGCCCTAAAAAAATCCTGTCCCTATTATTCTTATTTCCTCTGATAGCAACAGCCCAAAATTTAGCCGTTACACAAATTCAACTCAGGCAATTTTTATTGCAATCTTCAGAGATCGTAAAAAACGAGGGAGCCGAATTATCAAGTTCCCGATATCAGTCCAAAGAGAAATGGTTTACAGTTTCTGTTCCTTCAACAGTTTTAACAGGACTGGTGACGAACAAAGTTTACCCCAATCCTTATTTGGATATGAACAATATGCTGATACCTGATGCATCAGATAGTTTCAATAATCAATATCACTTAGCACAATACTCACATATTCCCAACGTGCCCAATCCATGGAAAAAAGCATATTGGTATAAAACAAGTTTTACGGTTCCTGCAACTGATAAAGGAAAATTGTTTCAACTCATTTTTAAAGGGATCAATTACAGGGCTGATGTTTGGCTGAATGGGAAATTAATAGCAGACAGTTCTCAACTCGTTGGCATGTTTGCCGAGTTTAACTTGAATGTTAGCAAAGCCATTAAAGCGGGAGAAGAAAATTACCTGGCCGTAAAAATCTATCCATTGGATTTTCCGGGATTACCCGATCATCCGCAACTAAATGCGTTGGGTGATTTCTATTTGAATGGCGGACCAACCGGTGATATCGGCAAGAACGTTACTATGCTTTGTTCTGTTGGCTGGGATTGGATGCCCGAAATCAGAGACCGCAATATGGGCATCTGGCAACCGGTGTTTTTAAGAACATCCGGAAATGTGGTAATTCAACACCCAAAGATCAGCACAACATTTCTTTCTAACGATACCAATGCAGCTAAACTAAATATTCAATTAGTATTAGCGAATTATGGCAAGGAAGATCGGCAGGGAAAATTACAAATAACCATTTCTCCCGAAACCTTTGCCGGTGGTAGTTTTAGCGTTTCTCAAACTATTTCTCTGAAAGGGAATGAACAAAAGAAAATAGAATTTACGCCCGATCATTTCAAACAATTAATATTACAGCACCCGCATATCTGGTGGCCGCATGGTTACGGCAATGCCGACTTATACAGGATCCGGTTGCAATATATTTCCGGTGACCAGATCTCCGATGATAGCAGTTTTGTATTTGGTGTTAGAACGGTAGATTCAAAATATTCAACAGTAAATGGCTGGAGTAAAAGAGATTTTTATGTGAATGGAAAGCGCATTCACCTCGTAGGTGGTGCATGGGTACCTGACATGATGCTGCAGGAAGACAGCCTACGTTTTGCACAGGAATTAATGCTCTGTAAAAATGCCAATACGAATCTTGTAAGGATCTGGGGCGGCGGTGTGGCACCTCCTGATGCATTCTTTGAAACAACTGACAGATTAGGATTATTGGTATGGGAAGATTTCTGGATCACCGGTGATACCCATGGTGAATTTAAAGGCTCACCTGCATATCCTTATCAGGGAAATGTGTATGTAAACAATACGATCAGTACTATTTATCGCTTGCGCAATCATCCTTCTTTACTCGTATGGACAGGTGGCAATGAAGGCCATGCCAGAAAAGAATTGTATGATGCCATGCGTGATAATGTGGCTTTGCTCGATGGTACCAGACCTTTCATCCCCTGTTCATCAGGCTTTGCACATTTACCGAAAGGCTGGAATATGTCATGGCCCGATAACCAACCCGGTGGCGTATATAGCGGAGGCTCCTACAAATGGGAAGACCCGAATTATTATTATACAAAAGTGAATGAAGGGAAAGACTGGTTATTCAAAGACGAAACAGGGATCCCATCGCAAATGCCTTTTGAATCTTTAGCAAAGAATATTCCCAATCTTGTTCATGATACAACATTGCCCTATCCTTTCAATAATTCATGGGGTTATCATGATGCATGTACCGGCAACGGACATTACGAGCTCTATTATTATGAGATGATCAAAAGATTGGGTACACCAACCAGTTTGAAAGATTTTTCTGACAAGATGCAGATCATGAATGCCGATGGTTACAGAGGGATCTTTGAAGCAGCCGGTCATAAACTAAATGATAACGGTGGTGTGCTGCTTTGGAAACTGAATCCTGCATTCCCCAGTGTGATGTGGCAGATCTTCGATTATTATCTGGCGCCCAATGCAGGATATTATTTTATGCAATCGGCCAATGAAAAATTGCACATACAATTGAACCTCGATGATTCTGTTGTTGCCGTAATAAACAGAACCTATCATGCAGAAAATGATCTGTCAGTTGATGCTGCCGTATACGATATGAATGGAAAACAATTGTTCTCGCAAAGAACAAAATTGAATATCGGCCAATCTGATGTTAAGAAAACAATTTCGCTAAGTGCCATTCTTTCCAAATACACAGGACTGAACTTTGTGGTTTTGAATTTAAAAGATGCAAACGGAAAATTGGTTTCTCATAACGTGTATTGGTTTGCAAAAGATCATCAATACCAACAATTGAAAGATATTGCAGCAACTAAATTAGATGTGAAGATCATCAAGAAAGAAACAGGACTGACCGATACAAAATGGAACATTCGATTTTCGAATACAACCAGACAAATGGCGTTCTTTGTGCATCCTAAATTAACTGAAGGGGGTGAGGAGATATTTCCCGGTTATTGGAGCGGCAACTATTTTACACTGGCTCCCGGAGAAACAATAACATTGGATGCAACTTATCCGAACGCGACTATTGCCAATAAAAAATTACAATTGAAACTAAGCGGCTGGAACAGGAATGATGAGTTGATTGAGGATGTTCAATAAGTTTTTATTGAAGCGTATTTTTCAACGCAGAGAATAGGAGTAAAAGAGTTAACACAGAGATCGCTCTGTAACTCTTTTACTCCGTGGTAAAAATCAAATGCAAAAATTAACTGAACAAATATTCCACATCTTCTCTTGTCAGACTCTTTACAAATCCTTCATCATCGGTGATGAGATCTCTTGCCAAAGCACGTTTGCGGTCCTGCAGTTTTAAGATCTTATCTTCTACCGTATCGGTACAGATCATGCGGTAGGCAAAAATATTTTTTGTTTGTCCGATACGATGTGTTCTGTCAATAGCCTGCTGTTCCACCGCAGGGTTCCACCAGGGATCAACAATGTATACATAATCTGCTGCAGTTAAATTCAATCCCACACCACCTGCTTTCAGTGAGATCAGGAACACTCGACACTCATCATCATTCTGAAAATGATTGATGGCTTTTTCTCTGTCGGGTGCAGAAGTACTACCGTCAAAATATTCATACACTACTCCCAACTCTTTTAATTTCTCTTTGATCAATGCAAGCATACCTAAAAACTGAGAGAAGATCAAAGCCTTATGGTTACTGATATTTTCAGTGATCTCTCTTCCAATTTCTTCTAGCTTAACAGAAACATTCGGGAAACGTTCCTGTTCATTTACAATAGCCGGACTATCACAGATCTGACGCAATTTCATCAAGCCCTGCAGAATGGTTAACTGCGATTTTTGTACACCCTGTGTATCTACAACACCCAGTATCTTATCACGATAATCATTTCTGTATGCATCATAGATCTTACGTTGCTCATCGCCCATTTCGCAGAACAAGATCATCTCTTGTTTTTCAGGAAGGTCTTTTGCTACCTGCTCTTTTGTTCTTCGCAGAATAAAGGGATACAATAGTTTTCTTAAATGATCTTTTTGTTCTTTCTCCCCAAACTTATCAATAGGCACAGAAAATTCCTGCTTGAAGAATTCAACACTACCCAGCATACCCGGATTGAGGAAATTCATTTGTGCAAATATGTCGAAGGTATTATTCTGTAATGGCGTACCACTCAAACAGAGACGGTTCTTGGCTTTCAGCAGGCAAGCCGCTTTGGTGACTTTACTGCTAGGGTTTTTGATAGCCTGACTTTCATCCAAAATCACATAATCAAAATCAACTTCTACAAATTGTTTGATATCACTGCGCAGCGTTCCGTATGTAGTGATGATCACATCAATATGATCCTGTGACAAACTTTCTCGGATCCTTCCGCCACCATGATGGATATAAAATGTAAGTGAGGGCGTGAACTTTCTGATCTCATTCTGCCAGTTGAACATCAAAGTAGTTGGACAAACCACCAATGCTTTCAATGAACCCTGTTCTTCTCTTAAATGATGAATGAAAGATAGGGCCTGAACGGTCTTACCCAAACCCATATCATCCGCCAATATTCCACCCCATTGTACTTCGCGTAAATAATTCAGCCATTGAAAACCACTTTCCTGATAAGGCCTCAGCACATCTTTTAAATGTGCAGGTGCATCAATGGTCTTGATGGAATGATTGGACTTTAATTTTTCATATTTCTCTTCCAGCTGAATAAATAATTCTTCCTCATTTCTTTCGAGATATAATTCTTCGATCACACTGAAATGATATTTACTCAGTTTCATATTCGAGGATTTGCCCTCGCCCACCCTGAACAACAAAGAATATTTTTTGATCCACTCTTCCGGTAAAATACCCAGTGTTCCGTCAGACAGGGGCACAAACTGCTGTTTATTCGACAATGCTTTCTTTACATCGGCCACCGTAACTTTTTGTTCGCCAAACAAGATCTCGATCTTTGCATCGAACCAATCAGTATGCGAACTGATGAATATTTTAGTAGATGGTTTTGCAGTGTTGAAACGGAAATTCTTCAATGCATCAAATCCAAATACAGGCAATTGCATTTCCTTCATGGCATCCACAAACAGGAAGAACCAGTTGTTCTTTAAAACATCGGCGCCTTTCAATGCTAACGAATCTGTTTCGATAGGATGAATGAAATTGGAATGCAATGCTTCGATCTTCTGCACAAATTCCTTTTCAGCTTCCAGGTTTCGCTGGATCACGAGTAATTTATCGGCCTGCGGTAAAATGATCTTTTCCTTATCACCTGCTTTTACATCATACCCTTTATATGTAAATACGGGCTGGAAGACCAGATAATCGCCTTTCTCTTTCAGAATAACTTTTGCTTCGGGTTTAATGTCCTTTACTTCTTCCTTCTTCAGATTCCCGAAATGAACATTGTACTCTTTTGATAAGGGCAGAATAAAGTCATGCAAGTGTGTGCCCCAAGTTGCTGCATCCAACAATAGTTTTCCTGAAGGCATGAATTTCTCCATCACCATCACATCTTCTGTACGTTGCCAGGTGAAGAATTGATTGTGATACTGAAAAAATAAGGGTGCTTCACATTCGTTCTCGGTAATATTCAGATCTGCCAATGGCAGTTTTACCCTGCACTCCACTTCGTATTGATTATCGGCCTTATTATAGTTCACAATAAATTCCGGTGCAATAAAGTGTGCCGAAAACTCAGCCTGTTGCAGGTTTGCAGTAGTGAATGTTTTTTTAGAAGGAAGATAGAATGCAAAATTGCTTTCAGCTAATTCAACAAATAACTTTTTGAATTTCGAAAGCAGGTATTCGTTGATGAGATGTCTTGTTTCTTCCGGCAATTCATCATCATGTTGCTGAATGATATTTTCCCAGATCCCGCTGAATGGTGAATTACGATTTAAATACCTGTTCACTTCAGCAGGTAATAATTTACGCACCTGCTGTAATAGCATTTTATCTTCTTCACTGAAAACTTCAGTATTCACAAAACGGCTCAGGTCTAATTTCTCCACTTTGCCGGTATATTTGGCAAAGTCCTCATCCGCTTCACCTTGCACCGCCTCGATCTGAACATAAGGATACTGTACCTGATGTGTGGTGATCACCACACCCAATTTCATGGCCGATTTTTTCGATGCTTCTATTTCTTCCATTACCAACTGTGCTTCCGCTTCAGCAGGTGTTTCCAGATAAGAAGGTTTGGGGCGAAGTTCATTCGAAGTGGTACTTGCAACCACGCGTTTGATACTCGAATCCAATACTTTTAAAAAAGGTTTACCCGCCTGGTATGTAAATTCAAACTTAGCATTCAGGTCATCCTCCAAAGAATAACCATACAGCGATAAGAGTTTGTTCTTTTCTTTATCCCAGTTTCGAATGCTGTCAAAATAATTCGGGCCATAGCTCTGCAGTAATTGAAGCAGTACGGCATCTTTATGCATACACAAAGGATGCTCTGTATCACTATTGCAATTACAGCTTGTATCAAAATTGCGTTCCTCATTCTTCTGGATCAACAATTTAAATAGCTGCCCGTCCACTTCCATTTCCGCGAGTATCCTTTCTTCTTTTGCTTCCAGTATCGTTACTTTATTGCTGCGCAGATATTCTTCTGCAGCTTCCATGTTTTCAGGTGATGACAGCATCCTGATCATCTTCAATTCCAGCAATTTCATTTTAACAACGGTATGCTTTTGATCGTATACCATATGTTTATCGCCCAGCATATTCCTGTCCAGCATTTCCTGCAACTGAAACAATGCGCCTGCTTTATGACGGCAAACCTCACTTAAATTATAAGGGCAGCTGCAACGCAATGAAATGGTTTGCGGATCCTTGAACTTATTGATATGCACTTTATAATACGTAGCATAGCTGTCATCCTTTACACGAAATATCACTGAGTTCATCAACTCATCATATTCGATCAATTCCACATTTCCCAATGCATGGATCTTCTTCCCGCGACGGATCACTTCTTCAGAGCCATTGTTATAGATATGCTTAACGAGATAGGGTAAAGCCATAGTTCAGATGTCGGTTTATTTTTACAGACTGCAACTGTGTTAAAGGACTGCAACAGTCATCTAACAGCTGTCTTCCATTCTTAAAAGGGCAATTTGCAAAAGTAAAGGAATGAAGCTGACAATTTGGGTTGAAAAGAAGCCTTTGTGAATGAAATGTTTGTTAAGAAAAAAGATGCCTGAGAATTGCTGTAAGTATAAATTATTATACCGATATTTATAAGTTTATTTCTTTTTATACAGTCAATGCCCCATTCTTATAAACCGGTAAGATATTGGCCACATCTTCGCTCACACAATATTCCAGGTCTTTCTCCAATCCAAATGCAGCTAAGCGATGCCAGTGTGTGGTAAGGCGAATAAAATCTTTCATATCATTTTTATGCAAATGATACATATCTTCTGCCATCAGTGAAGAGTCGCAATGAACAGTGAATTGTTCTTTGATGCGGCTGATCACAGCACCGGCAAACAAAGTGTCTTCTATATTGAATTTATCTTTCCAGGCAGAGCAACCCAGTATCACATTTTTCTGCTGTTCAGCTAAATGCTCACAAACTGCAGACAGATTAGTAAAGCTTCCTGTGATCACTTCATCTGCACCCTTCTTCAATGCCATATGCAATAATTTAGTGCCATTGGTTGTGGTTAGTACCAATGTTTTTCCTTCCACAAAACTGCGGGGATATTCTGCAGGAGAATTTCCATGCGCCAACCCTTCGATTATTTTTCCGTCACGTTCACCTGCTGTAATACTGTTAGGACTGTTATTCCCGAGTTCAATACATTTTGCAACATTATCTACCGGCATCACTTTCGCAGCGCCGTTAAACAACGCTGTTGAAATAGTAGAAGTTGCCCTGAACACATCAATAATTACAACAATGCTGTTGCTTACATCATAGATATCCAATAAACGTGGAGAGAGGATCGTATGCAGAACGGGTTTATTACTCATAAGGCAGCAAATATAATTTAGATTTTTTGTTGCAAACATGAAAATGAGAATGCTGATTTGAGATTTACAGCTTAGCAGCGAGCTTTGAGCGATGAGCAAAAGCTCGTGACTCATAGCTCATAGCTCACGGCTTTCTTCTATATTCTATCTTCACCTTCGCAACCCCCGCACCGATCATATCAATTTGTTTCGCCGCAGCTTTACTCAGATCAATGATCCTTCCGCTTACAAATGGACCACGATCATTGATTCGAACGATCACAGATCTATCGTTAGACAGATTAGTAACTTTTACATTCGTACCAAATGCAATTTTTTTATGGGCTGCCGTTAATTTGTTTTGTCGAAATATTTCTCCGTTGGAAGTGGGTTTGCCATCAAAACTATCTGAATAAAAAGAAGCGTAACCGGTTTCCGTTACTGTATTCCCTTCAGCACCGGGTATCGATTTACGATGACAGGCAAAAAGAAAAAAACTATAAGAAAGAAAAACTAAAAACTTTTTATTCATCTTGTAACGGTGGCAGAAAATTAAGATGTAACTATGGAGGATGCAATATTTTGCGTTGTATGTTTTTCAAAAAAACCTGCAACACTCAGATCTTCTCCAATTTCAGGCCAATGCAAGGCGTATCCCTTTATGATTTCAAAATTGTTCAATTGTTCAGAGGATGCTTTAGCCAATATTGGGAATTGGGCAATAGCAAGCTGAGCAACTCTGCCATCTGCAAGTTGTACATGAATTTCATTATCTGCGATCCATGCTTTTGTTGCATTATAATCAAAAAAATTCATCAGCTTATTTATTAAAAAATTCAACCCAACGAGCTAAAAATATTTGTTTATTCTCTTCAATTATAGATTCGGCAAGAAAGATATCCTTGTTTTTCAACCCATTGTTTTCAATACACTCAACTGTTTCAATAATAAATCTGGCTTCACCGTCTGTACTTCTTACATGAACATGCGGAGGATTATGATCATTACTATAAAAGAAAAACCTAAGACCAAATATCCTTAACAATTCAGGCATACTTTACTTTCACTAAAGGTAATAATATTTAAAATATCCTATACAAAAGGAAATTTAACCACTCTTGCCTTTACCAATGTGTTGCGGATATCAATAAAAATATCGCTGTCCATGGCAGCATGCTCAACAGCTACATAGCCCAGTCCTACCGCTTTGCCGAGAGATGGTGCCTGTGTACCGCTGGTTACTTTACCGATCGCATTGCCTGCCGCATCTTTAATAATATAATCATGACGCGGAATGCCGCGATCGATCATTTCAAATCCTACTAATTTTCTTTTTACGCCCTCTGCTTTTTGCTTTTCAAAAAATGCTTTATTCGTAAAATCTTTGCTGAATTTTGTGATCCATCCCAAACCGCTTTCCAATGGCGATGTTGTATCATCAATATCATTGCCGTATAAACAGAATCCCATTTCCAAACGAAGTGTATCTCTTGCACCGAGACCAATCGGTTTCAATCCCTGTGACCCGCCGATCTCAAAAATGGCATTCCATATTTTTTCTGCATCGCCATCTTTATCCTCAAAATATATTTCTACACCACCTGCACCGGTATAACCTGTTGCACTGATCAATACATTCTCCACTCCAGCAAATTTTCCCTTTGCAAAAGTGTAATACTTCATGTTTAAAATATCAATATCGGTCAGGGGTTGTAAGATCTTTGTTGCATTAGGGCCCTGAATAGCCAGTAAGCAGGTCTTGTCGCTGATATTATGCATCTCTACATTCTTAGAATTGAATGAAGAGATCCAGTTCCAGTCCTTTTCAATATTACTTGCATTCACCACGAGCATGTATGCTTTATTCTCTTCAATGCAATACACCAATAAGTCATCAACAATGCCACCCTCTTTATTCGGCAAACAACTGTATTGTGCTTTTCCGTCTGTGAGTTTGGAAGCATCATTCGTTGTAACACTCTGGATCAGATCTAAAGCATTCTCTCCTTTCAGAATAAATTCTCCCATATGACTTACATCGAAAATGCCGGCATTGTTACGCACTGTTGCATGTTCATCATTAATACCACTATAGCTGATGGGCATATTGTAACCCGCGAATTCTGCCATTTTTGCGCCAAGGGCAATATGCTTTTCTGTGAATGCTGTATTTTTCATTTCGGTGTTTGTTTTATTGCTGCGACAAAAATAGGCATTACACTATGCCCGAAAAAATAAAAGCAGTAAGTTGGTATACTTACTGCTTTTAAACCTAACAACCGCTTGAACCAGAGAAAAATTAAATATTGTTTTATTCGCTTCAACTCATCAATGATCATAACTGATCACTCTCGAGATCTTCCATGCGCCATTTTTATTTTGCCAGATCATTAAAAATTTAAAATTGCCGATCTCTTCTTTACCATTTTCTTTATGCCGGAATTGATGTGTTCCTATTTCTATGGCACCATAATCTTTAAGCGGATGAACTTCCAGACTTCCCTTCAGCAAGGTTCTTGTCAATTTATTTTCGTTCTGAAAATTATTTTTAAAATTCTCCATGACCTTATCATAGGGTATCAAGCCACCATTATCCTGAAACCATTCCAGATCATCAGCAAATAATCCTTTAAATGTTTCGAAATTTTGGGTATTGAAAGCAGCAAATATGGTGCTGTCCATTCTGGCTATTTCATCATATAAACTTTTTGGGGTAGCCGCTACTTTCCTTTCCTGCGCCTGCAGTCCAATAACAGAAAGAAACAGAAAACACAGTAAACTCATTTGCTTAACCGGGAAATTGATCTTCATCATTGCCGCTTATTTTAAAACATCTTTCAATCCTTCACAAATAAGTTTCACTCTTTTATAAGACTCTTCCGTATTTTCCCTTTTATCCAGTTTTATTTTTATTCTGCCGGGTGTTGATTGAATATAAAATTTTGTGTCATCATTCATTACTTCTGTACGATCATAATCGTCAAGCTCAGATCTATAGAATTCGCTCGATCCTAACCTTTCATCCAAATAACGCTGCACTTTTACCGTCTTATTTTTACTGTACGATGCATAGAATTCGTAAGAATCTCTTTGCTCATGGATAGAAATATTCGTATTGTGCCTAAAGTGGCAGGAAGAAAAAGAGATCGCAACAAATAAAGAAAAAGCAATGAACAGTCTTTTACTTACTAAGCTTTCCATATAAATTAGTTTTGATTTTAAAAAAAGGGAAGTACCTCCTTCCGAGAACAGCAAGAGGTACTTTTACTCCCAACTTCAACCGAGTTTAGATAGAGAACCGCATCATTAAAAGATCTCTTGAAATAACGGGCAACTCTGTGTTTCTCAAATTTATATTTGCTGATTGCACTGCTTTTTTACTGTCAGATTTCTTTGGAGCATCGGGTTGATAATGATACTTTGAACTATCTGCCGGAGTATCCAATTGCTTATCAATTTCTTTCAGTTCTTTCAGCTTTTGTTCTTTTTCTCTCAGGATCTGTTCCTTACTTTTTTTGAACTCATCTAATGTCTTATTTGAGTTATCATTGTCTTCATCGTCCCTTTGTCTGTCTACTCTTTCCAGGCCTTTTTCAGTCTGGATATATTCCACATTGCTTCTCCATTTTTCTTCATTCTGATCACTATAATAGTCCCATGGCCAATCTTCATGATCCCAGTCAACAGATAAATGTGTATAGTTATTCCAGCCTATCTTCTCGTTCACTTTTATTTTTTTACCAACCGGTACCGCGATGGTTAAGATCACCTGTTGATTGCGGAATTTTTCTGTCTGCGTTAAAGCAATTCCCTTATCCAGCATCAGTACGCTGTCTTTCTGATTGATATTATAGTTGATCTTGGATGCAATGGCATCGGCATCATTTTTAGATCTGCCATTTGCCATTTTTACCATTACCACCTGAAAACTGTCTGATGTTGATTTAACGATCCTTACTCTAATATTCTGAACAAATACCGTGTCTTCGTCAAATGTTGCAAAGGGCTCCATCTTAAACCATCTTCTATTGCTGAAATATTTACCGGATGGAGGAACAGTTAATTCAAGGCTGTTCACTTTTGGGTTTGAAATTGAAACTATTTGTTCTACTGCATGATTGCTGTATCGGAAATCGTTTCTCAAAGATGAGATCAAACCAATGAAGCAGAACAGTCCAACCAGCCATAAGGCCAGGAATGAATAACGGATCAAATTACTATTGCCTCTCAGTTTTGCGATACGGCGGATGATGAATGTTACGATACCAATTACCGGTACCCAAATAAAGAAGAATAAAGTACCCCAGGCAAAAATATCCTGCCAGCCATCTGCGATCACAAATTCCTTAGCGGGCAGTAAACTGGTAAATACCACACCCAAAGCAAATAAGCTAACAACTACTGCAAATAATACCACGCCTAAAATAAAGTAGGCAAATATTTTAAACATCAATACAATGATATCGCCCAGGCCTCTGCTGTTATTCCGCGCAATAGTAGAAGCTTCTCTTGCAGCACTCGATGCTTCACTACTGAATTGCTTGCTTTTTTCACCTACCGTTTGGCTAAATTCTTTACTCCATTCCTGTGCTTTTTCTTTTACTTCGGTTCCAAATTTTTCTGCACGTTCTTTAAATCCTTCCATATCTCCCTGAATCGTATTCTTGATATTATTCAGATCCACTTTTTCACCTTTCATTTCCAATTTATCAGATGTGCTTTTTGCTTCAGGGATCACTAACCAGAAAATGATATAGATAAATAGAGAACCCGGACTAAATGATAAACTCAAGAAGTGCGGAAAGCCCCACCAATCCCAATGCGTAGAACGAAATACGAAGCTGATGAATGGAATTAAGAACAATAATCTAGGGATCCACACACTGATATTAAAGTATTGTGCCAAACCACTGCACACACCCGCAACGATCTTTTCTTCCGGATCACGGAACAAACGTTTACGTTGCGAACCGATCACTTTGGACGCACTGCTGGGAGCAGCGATCCAAAGTATCATGTATGCAAGGAATCCAAATCCTGCACCAAATGTGGTGACTAAGAATATGACCCTAACAATTACCGGATCTATTCCAAAATAATTGGCGATACCGGAACATACACCGCCCAATACTTTATGATTCTCGTCACGGTAAAAACGGCGTGGCTCTCCTGTATTGGTAGCAGAAGAAGATTGTTGCTGAGAAGAAGACTTTTGTTCTTCTTTTTCAGCACCCAACTGTGCTTTTACATTGTTTTCTTCACCTTCAAAGTCTTCGGGTCTTCCCATGCTTTCGATGATCCTGTTCACATCATCATCGGTAACGCAGGTACTTCCTTTCTTTAAAGCTTCACCAAATAATTCGGCAATACGACCCTCAATATCATTGATGATCTCTTCGCTTCCTTCTTCATTGGCAAAGAATTTAGTTAAACTGTCCACATACTTCCTGAGTATGTCGTAGGCGGATTCCTCAATGGGAACTACCCTGCCCTGAAAGTTTATATTGATTACTTTTTTCATTGTCAGTTCGATTTTTTGGTTAAAGTTGGTTTTGAGATTCTTGTGACGAAGATTGTTGCAGCGGTTGCGTTAATGCATGAACCGCATCGGCCAGTTCTTTCCAGGTCCTTTCGAGTTCCCCGTAAAAATCCAGGCCTTTATCAGTCATCACAAAATACTTTCGGGGAGGTCCGCTATTGCTTTCCACCCAGCGGTAAGTGAGTAGTCCCGCATTTTTTAATCTTGTCAGCAAAGGATACAGAGTGCCTTCCAGAATATGCAGGTTGGCTGTCTTCATTTGCTCAACAATATCACTTGGATAAACTTCGCCCTGACGGATAATGGATAAAATACAAAATTCCAATACTCCTTTTCGCATCTGGCTTTGTGTGTTCTGGATGTCCATGTTGTGATTTTTAAATCCGGCCTGCCGTCTTATGCTGCCATTGGTGAGTGTAAGATGGCAGGCCTGTGATAAATAATTTTCTGTTGTCAGCTTTAGTTGCTTGCTCTCTTCTATTATAGGATATATCTTCTCTGAATTCTTGGTCTTGTCATACGCTGAATGTTCCAGAAATCTGCCGGGCTCAAAATGTTTTTGTGATTCGCAGTTTCGTTGTTTACTGCGATTCTTTCTTTTGTTTCCTGCATCAAGTCGCTCATTTCACTTGCATCGAGTTGAGTAAGGAAATTGTTTGATTGCGTTTTCATGATCTTTATTTTTTAGTTTTTTAAAATGATTCTTTGTTTTTGTCTCGCGGCTCTTTCTTTTCTATTTGCGCTTTGACAACACAAAGATGGGGAATTATTTGGTACTATGCAACACATAGTACAATGTTTATTTTAGTAATAGGCCATTGGAAGAAGTATAATTACTTGCATTTCATTATAAATCAATTAATTATAGGAATACAATGATTTTGGCTGATTTGATAAATGGCTTTTTTATTGTGATGAACGGTAAGTTTTGAAAGCAAAAAGCCCTAAAATAGTAACCCTATACTTGCCAGATCTTGTCCTATACTAAATACACTTTACATAAATGGGGAGTAACTATGTAAATTGTAAAACTTATGAGTTCAATGAAAAAAGAGGGCCGTCCTCCCATTTATCCAACGGAGCTAAAGATTGTTATAGCCA